>Ga0194133_10002544_pt1 | contig 27869 bp, 25 predicted proteins | sample TA2KigOf40mmetaG_FD_155448 | JGI IMG/M metagenome (GOLD analysis project Ga0194133, IMG submission 155448) | Freshwater microbial communities from Lake Tanganyika, Tanzania - TA2015055 Kigoma Offshore 40m | ecosystem: Environmental > Aquatic > Freshwater > Lake | place: Tanzania: Lake... | reverse complement strand
AATTCGATGTCTTAACAAGTATAGTTACAGTTGGTGTACAAAACCAGGTTGACTTATCGTGGAATCGACCAACCAACAATGGCGCAACAATCAAAAATTACTTTTTCTACATCCAAGAACGAGTAAGTCGAGTGAACCCGGCTCCATATATTGATAAAGTAATGGAAACTGAAACACCAACTACAAGCTATTATTATTCATATGCGCTTCCTGTTACATATTATTCACCAGTGTTGTCCACGACGGGTCTTCCAACAGGGATTGATATCAATGCATCTGGTGTATTTTTTAACTTGACTACTTCACTCACGACAACCGAAAAAAATCATATTGACTTAAGATATTATGGTGAAATCGAAATATCATGGGTATACCATAATGATAAACCGATCCAGGAGTTGGTACCTAGTGGGGCACTTACTGTATTCACGCTTTCATTATATAAAGAAGCGAGCACCACTACTGGCGATAAACGTATTGATTTAATACGAAGTGTTGAGCGTGTATATGATTCAAACACGAACTGTCTTGGACCGCGGCCTCAGAATAACAATAAAACAATGACCGATATTTATACGATTTCATTTGATTCAAATGCTGACCGTGCTTTGAAATATTTAAAGGCGACCGATGTTATATCCGGTAGATTGAAAGTATCAAGTATTACATATTCACCCGCTTCTGCACCAGAGACAACACTCGACTACAGTATTATTTTCAAGGGAATTCGTATCATTCCATATCGTCGCGAAATGACGAGAGATTTCACGTCACTCGGATTTGGCGCTGGAAATGCAAATACCGGTGTAGGATTCTCCGTGTCAACAGTAAATGCCGCTTCTAGTGGTATATTATATCACATGCCAAAAATGACACGATCATTATCAGATTACAACCAGGCAACGTTTACGTTTTCATGGAACTACGCTGCAAATATTAGTCGTCTTACTACCGATGTTGCGCTTTTACCTATCACTGGTGGTGCGATATCAAACTTAAATATTCCATTTGAGTTACGGATCCGTTGTTATTCACGACCATATTCACGACCATTGTCTACGGTAACACTTGAACAATACAATACTACGAATGTCGCAAGTTTTTTGACAAATCTAACCGATTCACAGTATTATACGCGTTTGTTATACGATGTTGTTTTGACTACAAGCGCAACGTATTCGCAAATTGTAAATGGAACAACCGTTACACGCACATTCGATATTTCAGGAGCGAGCGGTTTTCCTTCCTACTCTGGGTCGGGGTTGGATACTTCACATACACAGTTCGTTTTTCTGTTTCAACTCACAATGACAAATGCAAGTTATAACGCATATTATCAGTCGATTACTACTGAAACAGACGCGTTTCGTATAAAAATGTTATCACAAACATTCACTCCTCGCCAAGAATATCGTTTTGGTAGCCCAGATCCTACATTAGAGTCGTCGAATGCACCTTCAAGTTTGACAAATACATTGTATAATCTCAGCGATCCTTATACCGATATTCGTTCCTATTATCAGTTTTTCAATTTAACCAATGGTATATTTTATTCTTTTCAAATTGCATCAAATAATCGCTTTGGCACCAGTGCCTTTTCAGAGTCGTTTACGCGCCGTTGTGGATCAGTTCCAAATCAGATTGTAAATTCAAAAGACGCAAACGGTAGAGATACATTAGTGATCGAGTCTGAGAAAACGACTAGTCAAGTAAATCTTTACTGGTTGAAACCAGCATTCACTGGATATGAAATCAAATATTTTGTAATACAAATGAATATTGACCCAAATGGTCGATGGTTGACATTTATAGATTATACCAAGGATCAGTCACATAACACGATAACATTTGATACGTTCGAAGACACGATTGTTCCAGTAACGAATGAATCGTTGACAAATTATGAGAAAATTATTACTAATTATAAATACAAGTCGTCGGGTGTGTCGGGTCTTCTCTTAAACGGTAGTAAATATTATTTTCGTATTGCTGGTGTAAATGAATTAGGGTATTCATTGTATTCTTCAATACTGACGGGTATTCCATTTTCACGGCCAGAAAGTGCGCCAATCGAATTCTATGGAAACCCGATTATCGGTGACCAGTTGATCTATATTAGTTGGAAAATACCGAAAGATGACGCTGGTTCTCCAATATTGAACTATGTAGTTGACTATGAAGAAGTCATTGAAAATGTTCGAGATGGAGTCACACTTTCTAAGAAATATCTCAACAAACGACGTTATAAAATTGACATAAATGAACCCACGCGTCCTTCTTATCCATTTACAGATTTTCGAGAAGTATATACTGCATATAAAAACTTTGAAGGGTTATCTATTTCAGAACAACTTCGTTTGTCATCGTTACGCGCAGTTTTGATTAATTATGTTATTCGACCAAGACCAATTACACTTACCGATGCAGATTATAACTCAAGTAGAGATGTTGGTCGTAATGTAGTATTGTCCTATAATAATAGGTCGTTTACTTATATTAGTAATGAACTAAAACAAAATGTTTTTGACATTACTGATCTACAGTTAAAATGGTACTATAAAATTTCACCAGGCGAGGCATGGCAGAACGACACTGAAGTCACATTTGGAATCTCAATCGTTGGACATTTAAAAGATGTAAGTGGTAATACACAAAATGATATTAACAATATATTTGTAATAGCAGACAATAACAATAATGGGGTAACCTATCGTGTTCATAAAAGTATGTTTGAAGAAATAAATAACCGTTTTCAATATATCAACTTTCTTACAGGAGATGTGATCTCGTCGACAAATGTTTCATCTGTACCAAAGGTGTTTGTCACAATACCTTCCAATAAAAGTCCACGTATCGATTCTTATAATAATAAACGTTACAAACTACAAGTTGAATTTAAAATGGTAAATATATCAAATTCAGTTTATAAATTCTTATTTTATTCTGGTCCAATTATTATCAATGGATTTTCTCCAGTTCGAACAGACGCAACTACAAATACGATTTTCACACTGAAAATAGAAAATAATGGGTTATCTCCGTTACAAAATGATGTAAAATACCGTTTTGAAATAACACCTTTTAATATGAACGATTTCTTTCCAGATTCAAGAAACCAGATTGAACAACGTATCGGAATAAGTGTTGCGGACCCAATTACAGATATGAGCTATTCATTAGTTTCAACGAATAATGGTGGTATAGTTACTCTTCAATGGCAGTATTCAGCACCTTCAGATTATCAAATTAAAATCATAATTCCCAATGAGTATAAGGATGGTTTTTATCCAGATGAATATGAAGAAGTTGCTGAGTTTGGAGGTAGACAGGCTATATTTGCACAAAATGTGAGACCAGTCAATGGTATTGTAAAATACTCAATTCCATCTAATGATCCAAACGATATCGACCAAGGCATTTCTCAAAAATTTTTGAAATCAGGACGCGGTTATTCAATAACTGTTGCACCAGTAAAACGTATCGAGGTTAATGGTGAAAATAAGCAATTGCCGGCCGATGCTCGTAATATGCAAACAACCGGTACATATATTGTCCCGTTTCAGACTCCGTTACGTCCGCTTACATTAAAAGCATTCGGGAACAGTGGATCTGTATTATTAAGTTGGACACTCCCTAATTTATTAGATGATCCGAATTATTATACGACAGTGTATCCAAACCCGTATAAACCACTCCCATTTTATACCTATCGGTTTTATTCGGTTGAACGCCGCAATGTTACGGCTGGTGAAGTCTCGTGGACAGAAGTTACATCAACCATTGTAATACCAGCTGGAAGCGCGGCTGGTCTTGAAACTACATATACGGTTAGTGGACTACCCAATGAAAACAATCATCAATTTCGTATTCGGTTGATGATTATCAATGACTATAATGGACAGCGTGCATTTTCAGAATATACATACATGTCGTTCATTAATAATATTGTTGTTACGGAACACAATAACAATGTAATATATCCGTCAGTATATCCTTATACTTCAAGTCAGCCATATCTCATTTCTGCACGAAGAGGTGCGTCGAGTGAGCCACTCAATGGTCTTATTGTCACCATCAGTTACCCCAGTTATAGTGGGAATGCTGACTATTATGAATGTTATATCGAATATACACCACCTGTCGGTTCTTCTGATTCTGGAACTTTATGGACTGATATATTTGATACTACGAATGGAATTGCAAATCTAAGTGATAATACATCGGTACTCGATGTGTACCAACGATTAAGAACCGGTCTGTTGACCGCGTCGAACTTTCATCGTTTCGTAATTACATGCAAGTCGAATGTTATTGGGTACGGCATTCGGATTCGTTTGATTGGACGAAAAAGTGCGATTCCCAACCCAGCCGCGTATCCGTTTAATTTATTTTCTGACTATTCAAATGAAGATTACATTGAGATCTAATGTGGATGTTATACTATTTACAACCCTGCTTGGAGTGTTGCTACTTGTTCTGGAGTCAAAGACTCTGGAAAATCTACATTGAATTTTATTTTTAAGGATCCGGATTCTCCGTTTTTTTCTAAGCCCAAACCTGGTATTGTTTTTATACTACCAGGTTTAATAATATTTCCTGGCTTGTTTGCAAGTTTGAAAACACGTCCGTTCAGATGCGATATCTCGAAATCGAAACCACAAAGTGCCGATTTGAGCGAGATTGTCTTTTCAACTGTAAGATCAAGATGTTCGACTTTGAACACTGGATGTTGAAGGGTGTTTACCATGATTCGGATGTCACCTTTCATTCCTACTTCGTTCATATGGCCACAGTCATTCAATATAATTGTGTCTCCGCTTTGGACGCCTTTTGGGATTTGGGCGTGTATTGTTTCGCGCTCGATTTTTACGATGTCATTGTCTGGAACTTGTCGATCGATTTCGATTGGAACGGTACAACCATTATAACATTGCTCAAGTGTATAACATTGCTCAAGTGTAAGTGAAACCGTTTTAATGATCGTTTCGGGGACTTGGTATACGCGTACGTGTGGTTGTTGTGGGGGTTGCTGATGCTGATGCTGATGCTGATGCTGAGGTGTAGCCATCGGACGGCCATTATGAAACGCTTGAAATACTACCTTGGGTCCTGGGCCTCCTCCTCCGCCCATTCCCATCCCTCCGCCAACCCCGCTTCCAAAAAGCATATGAAGTACTTCTTCAGGTATACCTGGATGAAAACCTCCGGGGGCAGCATGTCCAAATGGAAACATGTTTGCATGAAAGCCGGGAATGCCTACTCCACCACCGCTTTTACGCATCATATCATAGTTTCGGCGCTTATTTGCATCCGATAATGTTGCGTACGCATTATTCAATTCTTGAAACATTTGCTTACTTTCCTCTGTGTTTCCATTCTTGTCGGGGTGGTGAAGCATGGACAAACGACGATATGCCTTCTTAATTTCGTCTTCACTTGCTTTTTCATCAATACCAAGAATTTTGTAATAGTCTTTATCGGTGTCATTTTCTCCCGTATTTTGGTAAGAATAATCCTCTTCATCAAATGTATTGGTGTCGAAAAAGATATTGGGTCCATTGCCACCACCCTGACCGAATGGAAAGTTGAAAAACATGGACTGAACGAATGAACGACTGAACGACTGAACGAATGAACGAATTGTTATTATTTAAATCGTACATTTTATATAGTTTATTACGACGCGCGCCATGTTTTCCTTGAATTCTGCTACCAGTTGCGCTTCTCCTGATATTCCATTTATTGCAAAATATCAACCGTCTAAAATCGACGACTTCGAACAGCTCGACGAAAACACCATGACAATTATACACAGTCTGATCGCAATGGATAATCTGAATATTATGTTTTATGGCGATTCTGGGTCCGGAAAGACGTCGATTATTAATGCGATGATTCGCGAATATTACAAAAAAACGGCGTCATCTACGACTATTCAAGACAACATACTCATTCTAAATAGTCTCAAAGAACAAGGCATTCAGTATTATCGAAATGATGTCAAAGTGTTTTGCCAGACGATGTCCATGATTCCGAGCCGGAAGAAAATTGTGCTTTTGGACGATATTGATCTTATCAACGAACAAGGACAACAAGTATTTCGGAACTGTATTGATAAATATAGTCACAATGTCCATTTTATATCCTCGTGTACAAACATACAGAAGGTCGTGGATACGTTTCAATCCCGGAATATCATCATCAAGATCAACCAGTTAAATCAAGGATGTCTAAATAAAATCATGCTTAAAATCAAGACGAACGAGAGATTGTTGATAACGAAAGATGCGGAAGGCTTTTTACTTCAGGTATCGAATGGTTCGGTGCGAACATTGATTAACTACTTGGAGAAAATCAAACTCATTGATCGAGAGATTACGTATGATCTGGCGAATAAGATATGTACGAATATCAGTTTTCATCGTTTCGAAGAGTATACTCGAGAGATTTTGCGTTCGAGTGTTGCAGATCCGAATGAATGTGTTCGTGCCGCGAATACCATTTTATTTCAATTGAACGACGAAGGGTACTCGGTTCTTGATATTCTTGATAATTACTTTCTATTCGTAAAACTGACACCTCTGTTTGATGAAGACACGAAGTATCGGATTACATCGTTGATTTGTAAATACATCACAATATTCCATAACATACATGAGCACGATATCGAATTGGCATTGTTTACGAATAACCTCGTGGGGTTGCGCGTGGGGTTGCGCGTGGGGTTGCGCCCCCATACGACGCAGTGCTAGTGGTGGTGCTAGTGGCGGAGGATGGGTTGTTGAGCGTGGTGGAGCTGGTGTTCGTGCGGTGGTGCGTTGAGTTTGTGTGGATGAAGAGGTTGTATATCTTGTCCTTGCACTCCTCCACAACCCGCCGCGTTTACTAGCATGTACTTTCCTATCAGTGTATTCGACTCCAGCACCTGTTTCGGCGACAAACGAGCGAACCATTGGAATTTGCTACGTTTTAGTATCTCCTGATCTGGAATGTATAATCCTGCCGCTGTCGGTGATAATGGAACATCCGTGTCTCCTAATAAATCTTCCAGGTAAACTGCTTTATTCGTTGTTGTTTTTACGCCTAGTTCTTCTGCAGGAATCACGCTAACGGTAGATGGTGCTTCGGCTTGTTTCTTCAGCCACCAAGTAGTCGACTCGCCTGTAAAGTCCATCTCGCTTGTATGGTCTCGTTCGGTTAATTCCATCAAACAGTCCATATACTCCTTCATGACCCGGTCAAATTTGCGGCATCCCATGATCTTCGTCGATGGCGAGTATTGTTTCTCTGCTGCGAGAGATGATGTTGTACGAAGTTCTCCTATCATGACATTCGCACGTTCAAGGTGTGCATCATACAGTTTGTGTAAGTCGTAGAAACAGATGAACGAACTGGGTATCAGTAAACCACCGTATAAATGAAGCACGGTTGCCAGCGCAAGTTCGCGCATATGTGAACGGAGAGGGCGTGGCAGATGTTCAACGCGTGTGCGCCATTCCGGTATAATCTTTATGAATGAATCATCATCAATCAGACAAACGTTGAAACTTTCGCCGCAATGTTCGATGATGTTACGAATCGTCAAATACTGATACGGCTGGTTCAGGTTGTCACTTGTGCGTGATCCGAAACTCTCCCATGATCGCGCGTTCTTGTCGAATTCGATATGCACCCACAAAATCGGTTTTTTATTTTTTGTAAGGCTGCTATCATTGAGAAGATACTTCTGGATGAGTTCGCCGTCGCTGTATTGTTCTTCGATGTCGATTGTTTTCTTGTATTTATTATAAATGAAACCAATAAACATAATGATTAGATAGGCAATCGCCAGTTTCACGACTTTATTTTCGAACATTGGTAGGTATATGATTTCTCTCGTCTATTATATACCAAAGAGATTATAATAACGATTGTGTATTATTTATTCTCCAACCGGAACATATCCGAATACAATTTCTTATGAATATCTCTCGAAACTTCATCCTGTTTGGCTAAAATGAATGCACGGCGTGTGTCTTCTTCTTCTTGTCGCATTCGGGATTGTTGATAGATCTGTTCCTGTTCTTCTTTACTTGTTTGGTGGTACAAATCCCGGCGGGATTGGTCTCTAAATGTCTGTAATTCATTGACATTATTGAACCGCTTGGTTTTGTAATAGTCTTCTTCGGTAACAGGGATCACCGTCTCTGTATGTGCTTTCTTCAAGTCCTCGTACCGTAAGTTGCCGAATATCCCGCTCGAGTATTCTTCTGGCCGTTCTCTCGTGAGGTCATATCCGCTACTGCCGCCTCCGGCATATTCCAGTTCCTTTCTCTCGACAAGTGCGTATTTATTCCTAAGTTCTTGCTTGCGTTGGTTTAGTCGTGCAACTTTCTCTGCCCATGATCCACCACCGGCGTCTTCTGTATCGGCGTTTGCGGCGGCGGCGTCAGCGTCAGCAGCGTCGCGGTCTCCATCCGTTTTTCCTCTGAACCATGCTTCATAACCTGTTTCCATTTCGTCGTCTTTCACGCGGTACTGTTCGAACTTTTCATTAAACCAACGGTTAAATTCGCTGACTTTGGTCGCCTTTGTCGCGGACGGTGTCTTTGTATTCGGCGTCATCATTTCATCCAGCCGGCGTTTCATTCTCTCGTGAGTTGCCTGGGAGTATTCATCATCTGCGTCGGGTCGATAACCTTCTGCTCGCATGAGACGCCCGTAGTCTACAACATTTTTCGCTGCGGCTGCGGCGTTGGCGGCGGCGTTGGCATTCGCGTCTACCGAGAGATATGGCGCAGAAAGTGTATCTTTTCCGACACACCGCAGTCCCGGAACCAGACTTCCCGCACGTGGTGTTCTCTCGACACGTTCGGTATAATGCTCATTGGTTGCCGGATGTCGGATCGTATATATTTGATGAAGGATCCGATACGCCTTCGTGAAGAACATGAAATATTCCTTTGGAAGCCGGGATTTATCCGGATGCATCTTCATAACCGCCAGTTTTGCGCGCTTCAGATCATTCTCGTTGAACAGTGTTGGCAGATTGAAAAGGGCGAGAATGTCTGGCAAATTATAGTTGTCGATGTCAAGATCGAGAGATTCCATTGACGATGATGGTCGCGGTGATTATTATAATTAGCGTTCTAAATTTATGTTTATTTTCGTTTGATATAGTATAACATGCTTTCCTTTGAATCCTCTACTTCTGCCCCTGAGGCTAAACTGTTCTTTTTAGGCGCATTGGCTGGCGCAGTGCGAGCTGGTGCTATGCGGGCCGGTGCTACAAAGATTCGTCCTGGAGTTCCTCGTCCCAGTACGAGTATTTCAAAAGCGCCGATCAAATCTCTCGGAGGACTTACCGTAAGTCCAAGTTCCCAAAAAAGCACCACTACAACGAACGATAATTCTACGAATACAACTGTGAATTACAATTCGTAATCGTTGTTATACACGCGCGCACATCAATATAGCCATGGTACTTATATTGATGTATTATTGATCTGACCCACGATTTACACCTTTGCACATCGGTCGAAAAATGCAACGATATCGGGGGGATTGGCGCCAGTAACCGAGTCGTCTGGCGCAAAGTTGGTATTTCCAGACTTGTAAAAGAGGAACACGGGGATTCCATTCACCATGCGCTTCTGCTTCATCAATGCGTAAAAATCGAAGGAATCATCTACATTCACTTCGTAACATTCCACCGGACGCGCCGAGAGATTGGCGACTTGTTGGACGGCGAGATCCTTGATTGTCTTGCATGGACGACACCAGTCCGCAGTCAGTTTGAGAATCGAATGCTTGCCTTGCTTGGAATTGAATTCGAGGAGACCTTTGAATGATTCGCGCGTGAGTTCAACGGGAGTGATGGACATTTGGCGGAGATTGTTGTGAAAAGATTATAATAGATACACAGAAGAGTTTTTATATTGTAATCCGTTTCATTTCATATGATACGCCTTGTCGATTCGCCCATCTCTCAGAATCGACGCATCGATCGCATGAATTTCGTCGCGAGAGATATTCGACGTCAAAATCAATATTAGATTTGGATAAAATCCTAAGTCTGTGACTTTATCCAACATTCCATTCCAGTCACCTTTATCCATCATGGGGATCGGGATATATAAATGCGGTTTCACGTTTCCTTGCAGGACATTTATAACCAACTTGTCACACTCTTCAAGTACAAGAACAAGCGGTTTATTATCATCCGGTGAAATCGTACTGTAGACTTTGGATAATGTATCGCCAGGATCGGTCGGTTTCCATGTATCACAATAGTACGCGCCAATTTGCTTGGCTAGCAGAAGAGTAAGTAGCGACTTGCCAGTTCCTGGCTCTCCGTGAATGAAGAATGTTCCACTTCGCGACGCTTTTCCTCGGACGATCGAGAGAATATCGTCCATGATCTCTTGCTGATACGTGCGCGGTTCTTTTTTCAGGAACTTTGATGCTTCATATTTACGGTCGGCATAGTCCCACCACCACGGATTCCCGCGCCGTTCGCGGATTTCTATGATTTTCTTTTCTGCTGGCGCAGCATTTGTCCCGTCGCGATTACTGTCGTCGCCTTTTTCACTCGTTAATTTGGACACTGTATCTGTTACACGTTCATATACTTCACGTTTGATAATAAGGTACATCGTCTGGCCTTGGTTTCCATGCTGCGTATCATTCGAGTAAATATAACCGATATACCATTTCCCATAAAATACGCCGAATGGCTTTCCATTCTGATAAAATACAGAACGCCGGATGTTTAACTTGTTGATAAGTTGGTTGCATTCAGTTTGGTCGGAAATTTTATAGCCTTGAATCTTGAAAAAATGCGCCATGATCATCGGGAACGTATAAAGGATCGGAATTGTTGTCAGGAGTGACATTGCAATAATATCAAAAACACCCATGATGTCCAAGTATATAGATTAGTAATGAGAGAACGTTTTATTTCAAAATCCGTGCGGTTCAGACAAACGAAGAAGATGGAAAAGTCCCTTCGCCGCCGAAAATATTTCGTTTGAAAACTCCCTTCGCCGCCGAAAATAAAACTTTTGAAAAGTCGGTGTTCCACCGAAAATATTCGGTTTGAAAATGAAGTTTTTAGCCGAAAATATTCGCTTGATAAATCGTAATAAAAATATGAATAGGATGAACTGGAAAACCATCCTGTAGATTACCAATCCAGTTATATACCGGCTGGATTCTATAAATGTCCAAAACGCTGTTTGCGCCGGAGACTTTTGAAACATGAAAATCATGCATTTTCAACTTTATCGTCACAAATATTTTTTCCGGCGAAAAAATTGTGACTGATAATTTTTCATTCGTTCATTTCGATCCGTTTTTATCTATCCCTATGTTATACAAAAACGGACATAAATTCGGACAAAAACTGGAAAGGTAATTTAGGTGATTCTGAAAATAGACATTTTTCGAACAGATGCCAAACAGTAAGATAAATTGTACAACCCTACCAACATTCCCGGTAGGTTTACAGTGTGGGCCAGTTAGTTACCCTCAAAAAACCGCCAAATTTTCTTGCAAAAGTTGTGACTTTTATACGAGTAAGAGTTGTAACTATATCGAACATTTGAAGACGAAGAAGCACAAAATTACCATAATTACCAATCCAGTAAATGGGGGGAATTTGACCAACCAAGCACCCCCGGAGGCCACTCAAGCCCCAGAATCCCGGAAAATATATCCATGCAAAAATTGCAATCGACCGTATTTTTCTAAGAAAGGACTATGGCAACACTCTAAAAAATGTACCATTTCACCATCCAGTAACAATATAGCGCAAATGAATAATTCCACTACCACAGAGAAAACGCCTGTCGAAATAATGACATCTGCAATGCTTGAAATGTTCAAAACGAACCAAGAGCAAATGATGCAAATGATCGGCGCAGTTTTACTCGCAGTGAAGACGAATACGGCGGTGGATACAGTACAAGAACCGTCGAATCATACGACGAATCATACGAACAACAACAACCTAACCGTGAATGGAAATATGACAAATATGTCGAATATGAACAATAAGACATTCAATATCAACATGTTTCTCAACGAACAGTGCAAGGATGCAATGAATATGACCGAGTTCGTCAATACGATCGAATTAGACACCGATGATATGAAAGATGTTGGTAAACACGGTTTCGTCAAAGGGATTTCCAAGATATTCATTGAGAATCTCGAGAAGACGGAAGTAACAAAACGCCCGATTCATTGTAGCGATATTAAACGTGAAATTCTCTACATAAAGGACGATGATAAATGGGAGAGAGAGAATGTCAACAGTCAGAAATTAGTCAACGCTGTACGTGTTGTCGAGAAAAAGAACGTAGCTCAAATCAATAAATGGGCCAAAGAACACCCGGAATGTGAAAACAGTGATTCTCGTGCAAACAGTATGTATATGACACTTTCGAGGCACGGATTCGACGGTGATGATGACAATGTGTCAAAAGTCATCAAGAATATCGCGCATAATGTGATCATTGATAAGAATGAATATGCCGAGTAATTGCGTAGTGCGGGTGATATTTTACTATTCGGAATATAATATCAGTTTATACGGAAAATCAAATAATAAATAAACTTCTAATCTTATAATAATATGAACAACATAGTTGATATCATTATAATTGGTGGCGGAATTGCCGGTTTATATGCAGGGCTCAAAGTGAAACAGATTGCTCCGACGAAAACAACCTTCCTGATTTTAGAAAAGAATACGAAAAAATGGCTTGGTGGACGCGCAGGTAATGAGACATTTTATGGGGCAAACGTAGTCGTGGGTGCAGGTGTTGGACGAAAAAACAAAGACCATGCATTGATCAAGTTACTCAAAGATACGAAGACACATACATCCGAATTCGTAACATCGCGAACCTATGTTCCACGTGCACTCTTTCAACCCGCCGATATCATGAAATCTATGCAACGACTTAAACAGGAATACAATAAACGCCCTGATCATTATCGTCACTCCCAGAAGACATTCAAGCAGTTTTTTATTGACACACTTGGTGAAGACGAGTACGCGAGTTTCGTGAATACAAGCGGATATACTGACTTCGAAAACGCCGATATTTATGAAACCTTGTATCATTATGGAATGGATGATAATGTTGGTGGATGGACGGCAATTCATGTTCCATGGAAGGAATTGATTGATACACTACATGACACTATCGGCAATAACCATTTTCGTTGTTCCACGGAAGTCACCAATATTCGTAGATTCGATGACGCTCCTTGTTCATTCTATGAAATTGAGACCAAGTCACAAGACGGGCCGTCCAAGCGGTACTATGCGAATAAAATCATTGTTGCAACAACAGTCGACGCAGTTCGAAAAATCGTACCAGGAGCATCCGCGCGATCAAGCATATACCAGCAAATCCAAGGCCAACCTTTCCTTATTTTATACGCAAAATTCGACCGCGAAAGCACGGATATCATGAAGAAATATGTGACATCCTTTACAGTTCTTCAAACCGGACATCTGCAAAAAATGATACCGATGAGCCCTGATAAAGGAGTATACATGATTGTATATAATGACAATGAACATGCAAAGTCCTTGAAGCGCAAACGAGCGATAGAAGATACACAGAAAAATCGCGAAATGTATTCAAAGTGGGTTGCTGACGCACTTGGAATACCTGTATCGACACCGGTACATATTACCGCGTTGAAGAGTTACTACTGGGAAATTGGTACACACTATTACGAACCACTCGCCAAAGAATACAAATCGCGCGCAGATTTCATTCGTCAAGCACAACATCCCGATAAAGATATTGTGATTGTAGGTGAGATGGTGAGTCGTGATCAGGGATGGGTTGAAGGCGCACTCGAAAGCGTGGATGCAGTAGTGACGAAAGAGTGGATTAGCATGAATTACTAAATTCTTCGTATAATTCATTTACAAAAACATATAGCATATATCCGGACACAGTAACCAATGGTAAAAATTCAATCATAAACAATAATTTCCAAATAAAAAAATACTATTATAATATAACATACTACAATGAATACCGAACTACATTTTAGCGCATCGGATGAACCTTCATCAAAAGGCATAATCGGAAATATTAAGCAAAGTGTCGTACAGTCAGGCGTAAATGCTGCGCTTCATAATTCGGGTGTTATGCGTCATGGTCTGAATGCAAACTATTATGCTAACCATAATCGACCGGGAATGGCGGTTCGTGAAGGAGCTGCTGCAGTATGGGATGCTGTTACTGGAAGTCGTAAGTAACGTCTACATTCCCACAACCACCCGCTCCAACTCTGAAATCCGGATATGCGGCAACTCCGTATGCGCCTCCCAGAAATACTTGCAATACGACCATTTGAAATCGAGTTTGTCGCAGTAATAATGCGAGTAGGACCGCTTCAACTTTTCGGCCACTGCCACAGGCAATAATCCATGGGAGGCCATCGGTAGAACATAACACAACTGAACAAGATCACGAACAGGATTCTTCGCGACCGTCTCACTTGGAAACAATGCAGTATCCAAGTGTGGCATATAACGCATCAAATCAACCAACAATGGCGCATAAGGATACTTATACGTCCAGCGCCAGTCTACACAACCAGTCGAATAATAACGCATCGTCCATTCGAGGCCTTCGATGTAATTCACACAAATTGATTGTACACGGTCTATGCCACTATCAGTCCCTCCCCTTTTTCTGTTTGCATGAATATCAATTCCAAATAATGCGTCATAATAACGGAATTCCCAATTCTCTCGATACGGATCAATATACCTTTCAACTGCTCGTTCTTGAAGAGGGATGGTCATGAAATCAGTGAGAGAGTGACACCGTTCTACATTCGCGACAAGTTGAACGACTCTATCGCACGCAATCTTTGTAAGATCTCGAATATCAACGACGACACCTGCCCCCACTCCACCCCCCACCCCTGCATTTGCACTCGATGCTACCGTAACCGCACCTCCCACCGTATTCTTTTGTCTCAGACCCCCCTTTTCATTTCCGCCGCCACTACTACCACCACCGCCGCCGAACCGCTGCTTGCTTTGTCGTTCCCGCAACTTATGTTCATTCATTAATCGGTTGTGCTCGGTCTCTGCCAATAACGCAATAAACGCACGCATCGTCTTCCAAACAATCGTAGGGCGACCAGTTGCACTTTTTCGTGAAACCAAATACTCGCTACTTGCACGAAACATATTGGCGTAGGTTTGAAGTAAAACAGTCATTCCATTTGTACGCAAATTCAACGATGGAAAGTGAGGCATGAAATCATTTCCGAGCATGAATGACATGACAATATAATCATCGATCGCGGCAATAACGTCAGGTGTAATACGCAGGGGTGAGCTTGTAGTCTCGACAGGATCGGTTTTGGTGGCGGCCACAGTCGTAGTGTCTGAGACATACGCACTTTTTTCCGATGGAACAGATGAAGCCGTTGTTTCGCGCATGACCGACGCCAATGAACATGCAAAGTCTGGTATATCTAAATAATATTGGTCATTGCATGAGAGCGTACTATCGAGTGACTGAATGAATTCCGGTGTATCACGATACAAATAAATATGCTGAGAGATATGAAGATGATTCAAACAAAGCATGATCAAATCCGCATCCAATCCGTAAATAAGGGTTGTCGTGTCGTGATGATATAAACTATTTTCGCGAATATATTCAAATATCTTGTGCTCACCTTCACCGGGTATATCGCTACCAGAATAAATATACATGACGGATGTGCCGATCGCGCGACCCTTCACATCACAATAATCATTCATTCGAACGTTCAACTTTTTCATGAATGAGGTACCTGGAGTGATTGCGGATGTATTCCATGCTTTCGAATCCTTAGCGATGACAGCTTCACTTTCGTCGTCGCCGCCGCCACCACTACCAGACAATGGATTCAACAACGCATTTTTACGCGCAATCGTCTTTTCAACAACACCCGTAAACCAGGATTTATAGCGTCTCTCGCGTTGCTGATTCAGTTTAGCGACTGGTGCAACACCGTCGAATGCGATCATCACTTTATTCGTGGGACGAAACAATAAGAGATATTCGTCGATTTTCGCACAAACTGCTTCGATAATCTTTGTTTCATATTCATTGTCTGATAATCCTTGATTTGAACCAATCACGCGCACTGCATCATAAATCAACCCATTTGTATCCATATACAAGTTATGAATTTGAGGCAACCCAGCCAAACGTTTAATAACGTTTTTGTGTTGTTTGACGACATTTGAAAAATAACTTGGGATACCCATGGCGACCGACTCTTTGCATTACATCTCGTAATGTGTTTAAATATCAATTTTACATCAATGACTCAGATTAAAATACTAGGAATATATAACTACAATGGCACTACAACTTACATTTTCGAATATTGTTCAATTATTCAGTGTGTTCGCACCCTTATTTTTAGGAACTTTCCTTATTCTTATCTCGGTATTCAACCAGAACATAAAAGGGATGATATATCTAGGTGGTGTATTGATTGCTTCCGTTATAAACTTGGGAATTATGTTTGCAATTGGAAGTGAACCTCTTGATAATCAAGGCGCGATATGTAATTTGATCGATTTTCCACTTATACCAACGCAGTACAACGTGCCAAATTATAACAGTATGTTCATCAGCTTTACACTCATGTATCTTCTTCTTCCAATGTTGGCGAACAACCAGGTCAATATGTGGATCATTGGTACAATTGTTAGCATATTTGCAGTGGACGCCTTTGTGAAGCTTCAATATTCGTGCACTGTACCTCGTGGAATCGTATTTGGAGGTATTATCGGTTCCGCACTTGGAGCTGCATGGTATTTCACAATGGCCTTGACGGAACATACTAGTTTACTGTTTTTCAGCGATTTAACAAGCAATAATGTTGTTTGTTCTCGCCCGAAAAATCAGACGTTCAAGTGTTCTGTCTATAAGAATGGACAGGTCATTCAAGATTTGTAGATGTTTTTTATTGTTCACTATATATATTATTTACATACATAATATATATATTTATGAGTGCTGGCACACGAAAAGCGCCGACAGCGAGTGCGACATTATTCAAACGTGGAACCGTAAAAAAAGGAAATGACGGCAAACGTTGGATTATTGTTGCGGATGTACGTGGAGTCCAGCGATGGAAGAAGTTTGTTGGAAGTGATGCAGTTTCTCAAAGACGCACAGCTGGTAAAACGAAGAAACAAAAATCAGCACGAGTATTAGCGATGGAAGCTGATCCAAACAGCGTTTGGGGGAAGAATAAGCCACTTGAAAAATTCTGGAATGACTTAGCTTCAGGTAGAAAGGTCGTACTGATAAAGAAAAATGGCGACTACGAAATGTTTACTATGCCAAAAACAACCTACAATTATCTTAGCGAGGAGCATGCAAATCAATATGATAAGTTTGATAAAGATCCGAATATTGATGCAGTTTTAACATCATATCGCTCTCAAGATGCATACGAATTACATTTGTATCCGAAAGCCAAAGATGCGACGGTCGAATATGTTATCAAGCATTATAAAAAGTTTTTCCCTACAAAGGTGAAGAATACGTATATGCCGTGACATTCATGAACTACTTATAAAACTTCGAGTAATTACGAACCATCCACCCCGAAAAATCCGAAAGAAGAATTTGTTTTTGAAACCCATTTGTAAACATTTTCAAGTTGCCACCGACTGAACGTTCACCATAAATACGGAAAAAGTGTTGAACAACATCATATGTTTTTGCACGTTTGTATTTTTCGTCTGCTTCTTCATATGAAAATTTCGGTTTTTGTTTTCGTACATTTACTGCATTATGAAAATCAACTAAAAAATAATGAAGTTGTTCTTTTGTCGTTATTTGTAATAAGACGCGTGTATGTGCTTTCATATATTCGGTTGCATGTTGTGTGCATTCTGGACAAGGAAGATTTGCACATATTCGCTGTATATATGAAATTAGATCATTTTTTATTTCATGAAAATCAGCCGGAACTGCCTTGTATGCTAATGTATGGAACAAATACCACACGCACGGTCCCCATACATCTTTTGTAACCATTGGTCGTTATTTGTTATATATGAATATAAAAAAATCACAATATTCATATATATATCATGTCATCTGGAGTTGTATACGAAGTGGAAGGTGGTCTAGATTTTTTCAACGAGTTAAAAAACATCACTGAAAAAAAAGAAGATCTACCGAAAACATCACTGTCATTACATATTCAAGATAATAACATTGATAGATGTTTGATTACCGATGAACTTTTGCGTAAAGACAATATTACGTTGAAGTGTGGTCATAAATTCAACTATGTACCTTTATTTAAAGAGGTTGTATTTCAAAAGTATTCGTCGTTGCCTAAAAATGTGTCATCATCGATTGTTACAACATATGTAAAGGAACCAATTCCGAATCAAACAACTTCATCATCTGTAATATCATCGTCTACAAATATTCCAACATACGGTCAAGTGCCATCATCCAATGTGATTACTGTCATGTACAATAGTTCATATAATATGGAAATTACAAAGGTAGAATACAATGAAATAAAATGTCCATACTGTAGAACTATTACACCCAATATTTTACCCTATTATTCTTATCCAGAAGTAACTAAAATTAAGTATGTGAATACCCCAACAAATTTATCACTTGCATCTTTATCATGTGAATATCATGATAAAAGTAAAAAAGAAAATAACTGCAAACTTTGTTGTAGATATTATGAGAAATATGACATGATGTTGTGTAGTAAACATTTAAATAAATTAGAAACTGCTACAACCTCCGTTTCTGGGTCAATATTAACACGTTCAAAGCGGAAGTCAAATGACTGCACTATAACTGATGAGAACATTATTGTTTCACATCATAATCCAGCCACTAGTACATGTTCATTTACGTTGTTGTCAGGACCACGTAAAGGTTGTCCGTGTGGAAAACCTATGTGGATTCCTAAGACGACTGATACAGTTTCATCAAATGTTGTACTTTGTAAAACACATTATTATAAAGGAACACTACAATCATATACCGTTGATAAGTAATTTGATCTTACTAACAATGTATACTTGATCTTCGTATGTTAGCTCGGGAAATGATGGTATCATAATGATGTTATTATTCAATTTTTCACTGATTGAATTATCGCTCGAATGATTTTTTATGGTTTTTAAATGGTTATGTTTGTAATATGGATAAAAAAATGGACGGATATCAATGCCATTTTCAACAAAAAAATCATTCACTTCATCAATCGTTTTTGTATTGTTTAACATATGAATCGCGAATATCCAATTTGCTTTATTACAATTTGTATTATTGGTTTGAATTGCAATTTTATTACTTTGTATTTCATCTTTTAATAGTTCTTCATAATTATTGAAAATGTGTGTTTTCATAGAAAGAATACATTCAAGATCATTTAATTGTTCATATAAAAATGCACCTTGCACATTTGTCATTCGATAGTTGTATGCATGCACGTTGTGTACAAATCGTGTGGATGACATCCCCTGGCTAAAAACTAATTTGATATGACTATACAACTCGTCATCGTTTGTAATAAAGGCGCCACCTTCACCACTAGTTATGGTTTTATTTCCATAGAAAGATACAGATGAACATAGTATGCTAGTTGAGGTCCCTGTATATTTATCGTTGTACTTACCAAATAATCCCTCACAGTTATCCTCTACTAATACAATGTCGGGTCGAATACGTTTTATTCTATCAACATCTACGATTCCTCCTAAGTTGTGAACGATTACGATAGCAGAGTTAGATTCAAGAGATAGTAGATATGACTCATCGTCATCCATATTCCACGTTTGGTTATTTATTCTTAAAATTTCTAAATTATCTGGTACGTATTCCATCAATGCACAGTTATAAACTGCGACATAGACATTATTTGGGACGTAAATTTTTGAAATTTGTGGATACTTGTAACGTATTGAAATAAACAAACAATGTGTCGCAACAGTACCATTTGCCATCAAAATTACATGCTTTGCATTCAATACTTCTTTCAATTTATTTGTTGATAATTCAATATATTTTCCGTGGTTGCTGATCCATTCAGAATTGATTGCATCAATTGGCGATGTTTTGTATTTTGACAAGTATGGCTTGTAACAAGGAATAAATTTCATGATAATATATGTAAGGTATGAAATGTTATATAGTAATTCAATAATTTTCTTTAAATGTTTACTGTATTCTTAATTGCGCATCGTCATTGTGACTATATCTTCTGAAATTTGGTTTGTCATCATAAGTGGGTACACTATACATGAAAAACATGAATTGATTATATAAATAAGATTTGCTTGTTTTATGATGTCAATATACCAGGCAACATATATATTTACATACGTGTCTGCGATCGCGTATAGTTTATGGTTTGGCTCATACATATTTTTATTGGCACAAATAATAATGTAATCTGGGTTGTTATTGTAAGTTTCATACACATTATTATAATGAATCTCACCTGTACTCGATTTTGAGTGTACAAAAATTATTTTATATTTTTTGATTTTTTCGTAATATGCTATACTGTTAGGTGTACTTTTAATATTGAAGTATTCATAATAGATGGATAGGTCCAGCCCAATATCATAATAAAAAGAACGTATGTGCTCAAAATGAACCATATAATTTTTATCATTTTGTTTATGAGAAAGTAATTCTGGATGTGTAATTCGTTTATGCAAGTAACTTTTGTGCATACCACCTGAAACAAAAAGATCACATGTTACATTATCAAAAATAGATTTTGTTTCATTGTATTCATTATTCGCATCTACCGGAACTGGTACTACTGAACACTCTAGAAAAAGATGTTTAATATTTTCTTCGTATATGTCTTTACATATAAAATAGATTGTGTCGTAATACTGTAATAAAAAATGTACTGCACCGATATTTGTGATATTATCACCTAAACCGTTGTGGGAAACAAAGTAAGCACACGGGAATTTCTTCATGATGAGTGTGTTTATATAGTTTCACGAATTAAATCGATGAAACTATACGCATAACTACTTTTTTACACAGCCGTATAATGAATGGGAAGGGTGGGTCGTTCAATTCAGTGTGAATAGGTGCCTTCATTATCGACTGTTTTCTCATTATTTGATAGATGATGTTATAACGATACGAACGTGATTTTTTTAATAATAAATAAAGTTGGTTGTCTTTCGCAAAAATAGGTTCTTTATATTTGTCGATCAAATCGAATGTCTACCATCAAGTAATCAATGTCATATATATTCTGTGTTTATAGAATTGTAATTGATATAATTTTGTTATTTTATTAGACTTCATGTTATAATGACTCCACTTCGGATGGCGAGAAGCAGTATATATTACAAACTATTTTTACATCTATTTTTTCTACATAAGAGTCATCTATAAATATTGAACTATTGCTTTTGATATACGAAGATTTCTTGTCGATGTAGTTGCCAAAATTGTCTTTCATTTTCGATAATTTAATTATACTATCAAAAATATTTAATTTATATCTTTTTACAACACTCTCTGGATCATCATTTCTGGTTATCAAATGAATACGTTTATTATTATTTAATGCAGTGAATAAGAATGCGACCAGGTCAACATTCACCTTACCGTTTATGATTAGTGTATCATCTAAGTCACAGTATATTGTATCATAAGTATATTGTTTTCTGTATATATTTTTGAACATTTTAATACACTCAACCGGTACATTATTATAAAATAAAGGTTCTACGTTTTGATGTTGCATATTTAAAATACTTAACCATGAGAAGTTCACGCCTCGAACTCTGTTAACACACATCGCTCCTGGAATTCTACATGCAATCTCAAGGAGCGTTAGTTGTTTGTCTCTGCTATACTTCACCTGAAAAAACCAAGGACCATTCATTTTGATATCATTGTTTATTTTGGATGCAATATCGTTGGTATCTAATGCTACAGTTTTACTGTGTATACTTATACCATTGATAGTTCGAATACGTTGTCTTGCTTGACTGTATAATAACTTTCCATTGAAATCCGTAAAACAGTCTACCGTATATTCATCACCTGTCAACAATTCTAATAGTAACATTGAAGTGTCATCTACATCTATTAATTCACTTATATTACGTATCACTCTATGATTTCTGCTACCATAACCAGTAATTGGTTTTACATATAATGGAAGATCAAGTTCGTTAATTTCTTTTTTATTGTATATTTTTGGTGTACGTATCATATTTTGAAATCGGTTATATGTCAACAATTTTGAATTGCATAATTGAATTATATCTAACTCAGGGCAAATGATTTTACACCCAATATCACTTTCATTTATTTTTAAAAATTCAATCACACTATCAAATGCAGGAAATATATAGTGAATCTTCTTTTCTGCTACTAGTTTTTTCAAAAATGTCAGTGTTTCGAGTTTATCTTTGACAAATGGACAACCTTTGATGTAATTTTCAAAATATATACTTGAATAGTTAGATTCATCGAAATCGGTTCCGAATATTGTAACATTTTTTACATATTTCAATGAATCGTAAATTTCTTGGGCCACAGTAGAGCCGGATGGAAAAATTAAAATATTCATTGACATATTGTAAAACTCTTGTAATACAAATATAAACACAAGTTTATTTATATACTATTATTACACGCATCAATTAAGATGTCAGTAAAGCTTGATGTAAGTTTAGGTGAAGCATTGGATAAATTGACTATTCTTGAAATAAAAAAAAATAAAATAACAGATCATAGACAAAATGACATCATAGTAGAATACAACTACTTATCTGAAGAACTACAACGATATACAGAACAGCATAAATATTTATATTCTATATTGTACAAAACAAATTCTAGAATATGGGATTGCATGGATATAATACGTGACAGTAAGAAGTCTACATCAGAATTGTATGACTACATTGATGAAACGATCGTATTGAATGATTCAAGATACTTAATAAAAAAGAAGATAAATGAAGTATGTAATTCGAAAATAAAAGAACAAAAAGGTTACAGTATACGTGTTTTAACTATAATTTTAAATTGTGATCATGATATGATAACCTTATTGAATGGTGCAATACGTTATTATTCATTTTTTTATGATGAAATTGTTTTGTTTTCTAAAAATGAGAATAATTCATACATGACTCAGATGTTTCATGATGACAAGTTTATAAAAATCGCGTCGGTTGAAGATGAACTCTCACAAAATAAAGAACCCATGGAATGTGATTTTATCAAAATATGTCATAGTGATATCACACTAAACGTGACAAAGTCTTTTTTACATAAAAATACAGATGGTACGCACAACAATAAATATTCTATTGAAATAAACAATATTTATCATAAATTAGGATTGGATGCAAGTGTATTTGATGAATACAATTATTCCTCAATCATTGATTCATGTTCATCTACATCCTCATAAATACATTGTTCGCGCGTGAATTTCCGGGAACCGGTTGAAGATTACACAATGAAGATATGGGCGGAGCTGATTGACGCAATTTTGCGCGTCTGACCGAAATCGATGATGAACCCACCCCGGCACCTGCTGTGTATGATGCGTTCTTATTATTGTCGTGGGTGTTCCCCATCAAAGTCAAGCGTACACGTTTCAACATATGATTATATACTATTAGAATAAAATAATAGAATATAATAATAGAACATACTGACAAAATGAATTTCATCAAACGATACTTACCAGACACACTTTCTCGCCGTGACAAAATACGTCAGCGGAAAGAACTCACTAAGTCACGCAAATTGTACAAGAAAGGTAAATATTACACCAGAAAATCGATGAAATCATTTACATCGAAGCCGTCAAAACACTTAGATCGTGCAAGACGTATTTACGGTGTAGATACTGTAAAACCTACACAAGAATTGTCACGACAAACTGGATGCACCTTAAAAGGATTAAGACAGATTGTTCGAAAAGGGGAAGGTGCCTATTATTCATCTGGATCAAGGCCAAATCAATCACCTCAGTCATGGGGAAATGCACGTCTTGCAAGTGCAATTACAGGAGGAAATGCGTCGGCTGTTGATTTTCATATCATCGACGAAGAATGCGCACACAACAAGCAGGCATATCGTTTAGCACAAAAACCGCGAAATAAATAGTATATTCATAATCTAAACAATGAACATTTCTGCTCCTCAACAATATCCTCTTCCAGTTTCAGGCGCCATACCTCCTGCACCGCCGAAAACAACCTGTATGGATTTGGTTCCGGTATTGTCATCGACATCGACGACTGCACCGGAACATACTCCCACCGGGTCGAACCCAATTCAGGCTTCCAGTATTACGAAGGAACAGTTGAAAGACCATTTGCGACAATGGGTTCGGGTTGAAAATGAAATTAGTACACTTGCTGCCGAGATCAAGAAACGCAAGCTCATTCATCAGCAACTTTCAGCGTCGTTATTAAGTGTTATGCGCCAAAATGAGATCGATTGCTTTGATATTGCAAATGGTAAGATTATATATTCTAAAACAAAGACTCGTGCGCCGCTCAATAACGGTCAACTGAAAACGGCACTCACGACATATTACAAGGATGACGTTGAAAAAGCAAATAGTCTAACCGAGTTTTTGTTAGCATCTCGTGTTGAAAAAACGCGGGAGTCGATCAAAATGAAAATTCCAAAAATCAAATAAATACATATGTTATATGGATATCAGTATTTCGATATAACAAAGACACTGATACATGTTTTATAGTGGTGGTGCAAAAAAGAAACACGCGATTCGAGAGATTTTGAAATTTAAGCCAGAAAAGCTGGAAGATACAACCTCCGAATCCGAGTCGGATACAAGTACACGCAGTGATGATCGTACTTCACGATCACGAAAATCTAGTCGTCATACCAGCGACAATGAAGATACCGATGATGAACGTGATAGCGTAACCAGCAGAAAACGACGTAGCGGTGATGATACTACCGACGGCGATACTGCAGATGAAGAAGGAACAAATCCAGATAATAATGACTATGCAGTTACAGTTGGTTCAAATGATACTACGCATTTACATTACCGGTATTCGTTTATAGATGAAGAATTAGAATACGATATTGAAGAATATGCAGATGTGCATCCGGAGTTGAAGAAGTTTTCACTTGTGATTTATAAAATAAATACGCGAAGTTCGACACCCTTTTTAGAATTTCTATTTTACTATGATAAGAACGAACAAGAAAGCTGTCATCTTCCAGAATATCGTCATAAACCGAAACATAATGTGCGCAAAGAAACGGATCGAATGATGAGTAAACTGTTTACAGGAAAGTATCGATACAAGGGGTTTTTTTATGATGAACAAAGTGACCGGTGTTTCGTATTTTATGAAAAATACTTTGTGAATGAGGCGAAAAATGAAACCACTGCGCGAGTTTCGCTGCAAGACTCCAGTCATTGGTTGTGGGTATGTACGACTGAAATCATTTATAACAAGAAATACATGACGATTCCGATTCATGAAAACTCGATTGACTTCTTCGTTGCGTATCCAATGGCAGGAATACTTCAAGCAACTCACGTAACATCTGACGACAATGTATCAAAACGATTCCAGTCAGTACATATTGAAGCCCCAAGCGTGTTGTATTATGGTTCGGATATATGTTATGCCAAAAATACGGCGGTATATGGCTTGAAGCGCGAACCGATCATCGCACGTTATGGTCCTTTCTATTATTTTACAACACTGGCACACTCGTTTTATTGGGCATGTTATTTGAAATCAAATGACAAGATGAAGAAACGTGAAACGTCGAATGGCGGGATATCGAGGTATGCTGTGTTTACGAAACGAATGAAAACGGCATTTATTGACGATGATTACAACCGGGAACTTGTGAAAAAATACACGGATCGAATGAATATCTTCGACACCAAAAAGAATATATATCGTGAGACACAAGAAGAACCCCGCAGAAACAAAACATTCGACCGTATTTATGGGTTTGACTATGACTGGACAATTGACTATGATACAATGTACAATGGATATTACGAAAAAAGTGCAAAAGATATTCTTCGCCCGGTTTGGTGTGTTTGTGACCATCATAATTTCCAGCTTCTTTCTTATTCCGAAGTGAATCTAGAAAAATGTCCTGAACATTATGATCCGGATTTTTTAGATTATAAAATTATGTAAAGGAATATATAACCAAATAGGAGTAAGAGAATGGGTTTATTTGATAATAAGTTATACAATTTGATTGCACTTTTGTTCGTGTGCGGAATCATTGTACAAATCATGAATTTTTTTGATATTGAATTTGTGTTCTATATTAGTTATTTGTTATGGTTCATTGCAGTCGGATTATTTGTGATATTTCTTCCAAGAGGAGAAAGTTCGATTATTTAGAATATTAATTATATCAATGACATATATATAATATTCACATTTACCAATGGCAGATAATCCTGTTGTAATAACGTATAATGATCAACTAGAACAACTTCTCAAAGAAAATTCGGAAGAATGCGAGTCGCTTTCCATCCTTCATCGTATGTCTTATGAAAAATACAACAAGCGTTCTAACTATATCAATATTCCGGTTATCATTTTGAGTAGTGCAATCGGGTTCATTACTGGTATTGACTTACAGTACGACAAAATGAACATTATTCTAGGTGTAGGAAGTGTGTTTGTTGGAATTATCAAGTCAGTCGATACTTACTTTCAGTTGGCAAAACGCGCCGAGTCCCACCGGATATGTTCACTGCAGTTTTCACAGATATCGAAAAAGCTGCAGATCGAGCTCACACTTCATCGTAGGCAACGATTAACCGCCGAGAACATGATGAATATCGTGAAGACCGATATTAAAAACATGCAAGATATCGCACCTTTAATTGACGATGATATTATTGAAATATATAATCTCAAGTATCGTCGTTATAAGAGAGTGAAGAAACCGAATTTTGTGAATGGACTCACCGAAGTCAAAGTAAACCCTTACAACAATGAACGTGAATACGAATTTGCAAGCCGCCATGGAAGCCGCGATGGAAGCCCGAGTAACCCGAATGGAGGCGCAGGCGTAGGTATGATGAGTAGTGGAGGTGACGAACATCAACCATCCGTGATTTCAAATGGTTCATTACCACAGCAGCAGCAGCAGAATAATTCGAACACATCTCAGAACAATCATGAGACGAATAAACACAATTTGGAGAATCAAGATGATAATATAAGTGTTGACCCAATACCAGTGAATGAATTGAATGGCGATGACCCGCAAAACAGTTCACAATTGTTACAAATGTACCAACAATTGCAAGCATTAGCCCAGTCACAAGCCCAGTCACAAGCCCAGTCACAAGCCCAGTCACAACCGCAAATTGAACTACAAGTACATTCAAGAACACCGTCAGTCCAAAATATCGCGGTCGCGATTCCTTCGCAAGCAAACTCACCTGCAGGAAGTGTTCGAAGTAATGCTTCTTTACGTTTAGGTCAAATTCAAACAGATCCAAACGGAAACCAAGGAATAAATATTTGAGATTCACTGTACCAACATAACCTCTAATGTAATAAATTGAAACATATTGCAAACCAATAGATATACAGCATAGTTGTACATCTATTCATTTCCTCATTCAATGCAACAATCCGTGAAACCAAGCAACAAACAAAAACAAGAAGCAAAAGAAAAAATAGAAATGATCGTTGAAAAAATGGAAGGCGGAATTTTGGTTCGTCGGTACAAGGGAAAGAAGGTAGAATTGGAGCCGGAGAGATAAAAAAAAAAAAGAAAGAAGAGGAGGAAAAACAAGGA
>Ga0194133_10002539_pt1 | contig 27912 bp, 22 predicted proteins | sample TA2KigOf40mmetaG_FD_155448 | JGI IMG/M metagenome (GOLD analysis project Ga0194133, IMG submission 155448) | Freshwater microbial communities from Lake Tanganyika, Tanzania - TA2015055 Kigoma Offshore 40m | ecosystem: Environmental > Aquatic > Freshwater > Lake | place: Tanzania: Lake... | reverse complement strand
AATATGAAAAAAAAAAACAAAAAAAGACTAAACAAGATTATCTTGAAGAAATTATTGATATTTACTGTAATACATTAGAATCAATTTTAAAAAACGAAATTACTAAAAAATATGTATTTTCCGATACAAGTAAAATGAGTTCTTTCCATTCCATAAATAATAAAAAAGTAGAAGATGAAGCAGTTTATTTTGGCGCATGTCAACAAGTTATGGATATGTACATTGCTTCTAAAGAATTCTTTTTTGAAAAAGACGAACTTACAGATGCTAAAATTAAAGAAGCATTTTTAAAAATTGATTATGATATTTTGGGAGATGCTTACGAAAAATTTAAAGAAGAAGAAGTTGGCAATCAAGGTAAAAAAACAGGTCAATATTTTACACCTAGAAGTATTATTAAATATTGCGTAAATGATTTACTAAAACCAAAAGGAGATGATTTATTTTATGAACCTACATGCGGAACTGGCGGATTTATACATTTTTTAACCAAATATATACATGATAACGATAAAAATAAATTAGACAAGTTTAAAAAAAATATTCATGGTAATGATAAAACTCCTGAATTAATGAAAGCATTGTACATTAATTTATTCTTACACAATATTCCAATAGAAAACATTAAAAATAGAAATTCTTTAAATGTGTCTAATAGTACTGATTGTTTTGAAAAGTTTGATATAATTGCTGGTAATCCACCATACGGAGTTAAAAATAAGATTGATCCTACAGAATATTTAGGATTTATAAAAGATAATAAAGACATTAACTATTTTCCAAAATTTATGCATTCTAAAAAAAATGAATTAGTTAAAGATTCAATGGGACAATTTATGATACATGTTGTTAATTCTTTAAAAGTTGGCGGTAAATTTGTTTTAATTATTGATAGAGGTATTCTTAATAATGGAACAGAAAGCGAAAGTTGGCAAAAAGAATTAAGAAAATGGTTGTTAAATTGTTGCGATATTCAATTAATTACATTATTACCAAAAGGTATTTTTACAAGTACAAAGTTTGATACTGCTGTGATTTATGGTATTAAAAAAATATCTAGAGAAAATTCTTGTAAAAATATTAAAGAACCATCAACTAAAAGTGTAAAGTTTTATGACGGAGAATTTGAAGATGTTAAAAATAAAAAAGGTTTGAAAGTTAAAAAACTTTTAAAAGACATAAGTATTAAAGATATTATCAATAAAGAATGGTCATTGAAATATGATAATTATGTTGAAAAGAAAGAACTTTTACATGAAGGGGTTGAATATATGTCTTTTGGAGAAGTATGTAAAATTGAATTTGGATGTAGAATTACAAAAAAAAATAATGAAGTAATGCAAACAGAAATAAGTTATCCAGTATATGGAGGCGGTGATATTACATTTTATACTGATAAATTTAATAGAGATACTGAAACAATAGTAATTTCAAGATTTGGCGTGAGTCAAAAATGTGTAAGAATAATTAAAAATAAATTTTGGTTAAACGATTCTGGAATGTCCATAAAAAAATATAATAATGAATTGATGACATTTTCATATTTAAAATATTTTTTATTGTTAAATCAAGATATTATATTTAAATATGCAACTGGAAGTGCACAAAAAAATACAGAAATAAATAAATTATTAAAAAAATTCAAAATCCCAATTTTACCAACTTCACACCAAAAAGAAATTGTTGAATGTATAGAAACTATTATTAAAGAAGATTATAAAATATTGGATAGACTTGTATCAGAATTCAAGGATATAGACTTATTTAAATTTTTGATAATAAAAGATTATGATACATTTAAATTAGCACTTTGTTATGTTGAAAGGTTGATTGATTATGAAAATAATTGGAAACCAATATACGATATTCAACGAAAAGGGGCATTTAAAACAGTCAAAGGTGTTGAAAAAACATTAGGGGAAGTTTGTGAATTTATAAATTACAAACCAATAAAGATAGAAAATGCAAAAGATGCGGGTAAATATCCATTTTATAATTGTTCTATTTTAGGTCATTTATATTCTGATGATTATCAATACGAAGACGATGTTTTAATTATAAATAAAGTGAATGGAAGTGGTAAATGTAAAATATATCATAATAATGGTAAATTTTCTATTGCAAGTAATCTTATTATTTTTAAAACAAATAATAATAAATTTTATGAAAAATTACTAAATTCAATTAATAATCAAATATCCGATAAGTTTAAAGGTGGAGATAAAAAAGCATTAAATTTATATGATTTTAAATCGATAAAAATTCCTATTCCTTCCCCTGAAGACCAAGAAAAAGTTGTTAAAATGATTGAAGAAATTGAAAAGAAAGAAAGTGATTACAATAAATCTATTGAATCAATTAAAAAACTTGTTGAAACTATTTATACAAATGTTGAAATGAAATGTTCAAGTATTACAACTGATGATGATGAAATAGAAGAAGACAATATTTCAAAGACATCCACAACTTCTTCAAAATCTACAACTTCCTCCAAAACAGTTAAAACCTATAAAATAAATGGTATTAAATGCATTAAAGAAGGCGATAAATATTATGACTTTGACAATAAAAAATTATTCGCAATTACAAATGATGAAGGAGAAATTGAATTAGTAGAAGAAGAAAAAGAAGAATATAATTATATAACCATTGGAAAGAAAGATTATATATTAATTGATGAAAATGTTTATACAATCGCAAATGATGAACCTGGTGAACTTTATGGAACTTATAAAAATGGTAAATTTACAAAAATTAACAATGACAAAATAATTGTTAAAGGAAGAAAACAACAAGAAAAGACTGAAGAAGAGTTAGAGACAGAATTAGGGTTGTAAGTTTTTTGTTGTTTATAGTTAAATGTTACTATTATCGCATAAATTTATATTTGCATTAAAACAATTATTATTTGAATCATAATTGCATTCATAATTATTATTGTTAATTACAATTTTAAAATTTTCTAATGTAATTGTTTCAATCTTTACATTTGGTATTTCGTCAATTTTTTTTAAAAAATCATCAATTGTTTCACGATCATTTATTTTAATTTCTAAAGAAAAATTATCATTAATAGGATAAAATTTAATAACATCGTTGTTATCATAATCAAAAATGTGCATATTAAGTTTAAAAATATTATTTTCATCTGATACAATTAATAATTTCATTTTTTCATTATAAATTAATGGAAAATGTGCATTTTTAAAAGATGTTAAATTTACTATTTGTGTATTTTTTTTTATCGTAATTTTAGGATTTGTAAGTTCAACATTGATTGTAATACCAAATTTATTAATTTCTGGTTGCAATATAATCCCATTAAAAAACATATTTTCAAATGTATCATATAATTTAACATTTACATTATTTTTTTCATTTATACCTTTCAAATATAATTGTAAATATTTACAAAAAGCATTTGCAACATTTTTATCGTATTTTTGTATATCTGTATAATAATTATTAATTTTATATTCTATACTTGAAATAAATGCATTATAATTTTTATTTTGTTCTACATGTTCTTTAAATAAATAATTATTTAATAGTTGCTCGGTTGGATTTTCAATACCATTAGTTGTATTTAAAAAATCACAACATCCATAAAATAAATGATATTCATTTTTTGAATTTTTTATAATTATATATGAATTACAAATTTTTGTGTGGGTTTTGTTAAAATATAAAGAATACATACAAAAATCATTTCTGGGTGGTGTAATAAACAAACATTCAATGTAATTTACATTTGGACCAAAATATTGTTTCTTATCAATTTCTTGTTTATTTTTAAGAATTAAAAATCTATTTGTCATTTTTAATTTTTTGGCAATTTCTATATATATTTTTTCGTTTCGTTTGTCTTTTCGCAAAGCTAATTTTAAGTTTTTTATATATTTATATTCTTCTTGATAATTTTGTATTAATCTTTCTAATTCATCTTTAATTGTAACTGGATATAAAGATACTCCTTGTTGCGGTTTATTTATTGGAGGTTGAACTATGGAATTGACGTTTTTAAATTTTTTTTGATTTATATTTTGTATTTTTTGTCCAACAATGATTTTTTTAATTATGTCATCTTGATTTTCATAATTCATTTTAGTTTTAATGGTTTGTTGAAAATTGTTTTGATAATTATTTACAGGAAGGTGACTGTTTTCTTTTTCTTTATATGTACTAAATTGAATACCTTCTAATTCATCAATTAAATTTTGTAACTCTTCTTTATATTTACTTAATTTATCCAAAAAAAATTTTGTTCTGCTTGAAATCATTATAAAATATATATAATAATTAATATTTTAAATAGTATATTATTTGACAATATAAAATATTTTTTATAATTCCTAGTTTTTTATAAATAAATTCAACTAGGTTTTTTATAATTCCTAGTTTTTATAAATAAATTCAACAAGGTTTTTTTAAATTCCTTGTTTATAGAAAAAATTATCAACAAGGTTTTTTTAAATTCCTTGTTTATAGAAAAAATTATCAACAAGGTTTTTTTAAATTCCTTGTTTACAGGAAAAATTATCAACAAGGTTTTTTTAAATTCCTTGTTTATAGAAAAATTATCAACAAGGTTTTTTTAAATTCCTTGTTTATAGGAAAAATTATCAACAAGGTTTTTTTAAATTCCTTGTTTATAGGAAAAATTATCAACAAGGAATTATAAATCAACAATACATATATTTTTAATACCAGTGGTAGTTTTTCCGTCAATCCATACTCCTTTTTCAACATTTTTATATTTTCTAATTCCACTTACAAATGCTCTATTGCTTGGCATTTTGTCGTTGCCAAAATTTGTTTTAAACCATTCTTGAAATACCATATACAATTGAACATTACTAATATGTGTATCTGCTTCTTCTGTGCAATCATTTAAAAAATTAAAATACATATCAACTTCTTCTTTATACATATTAGTCCATTCTAAGACATTTTTAGGAGGGGTCAAATTGCCTTGTTTAAATTTATTATAGTATTCTAACAACAACAACATAAAATCATTTTTCCAAAGCATTAATTTTGTTTGTAAAGTTTCATCAATTTTCTTTTGATGAGGCAAAGTTGGATTTGATACAAATTCGGTTGGAAAATTAATACATCTCAAACGTTTTGTAAATGCATTATCCATATTGTCCATATCTGGTATATCATTGCAAACTAAGAAAGTATTAAAATTTGCTTTAAATGTTTCCATCTCATTTTTATGACATTTTCTAAGCATTTCCACGTCTCCTCCCGTCAAGAATTTGATAAATCCTGAATTAAGTTTATCACCTGCTTCAGGTTCCGAAACCATAATAATTCTTTTCTTTTTCAAGGATAATAATCCGGGTTCTGGTGAATTTTCATCAGGTCTTGAACCTGTAAGAAGTTTACATTTAGGACGACCAATATAGTCTCCCATCGTAAATGCTATTAATTCAATTAATTTAGATTTTCCGTTTCTGCCTTTGCCCGTTAATATGGTAAACATTTCACAAATATTAAGACCAATTAATGAAGAAGATAAATATGTTAAAAAATATTCTCTATCTTCTTCGACAGGTAAAATATCTTTAAGAAATGTAATTAGATTTTCTTTATATTTAGAATATTCAGGTTTAAAATCATAATTACAAGACATACTAATCATATCTTCTGCTCTTCCATCTCTAAATTTCATTTCGTTTAAATCATAAACACCATTATTAAAAGCAATTATATAAGGTGTTGAATCAAGATTATCTAAAAATTTAGTATTATTAATTCTTAATCTTACTCCTAATTCATCAATAATATTTGATTTTCTAGTTTTGGATTGTAATAGTTTGATAATTTTTTGAATTTCTTTTATACTTGTATTTTTATCTGTTTTTGATAGTTCTTGTGAATTTTTTACGAATGATACAATTTTTTGATAATATTTTATAAATTCATCAGATATGTAAGTAGTAATTAATTCACTTTCAATCCATCTATGATTTTTAAATTCATACCAAACTTTTTCCTTAGTACAGTAATATTTATTTTTAAGCAAATAAAATAAAACTTGTGATATTGTAGCATCAGAACCATTTAAACTTTCTAAAATTAATTTGTTAAATTCTGCATCCTCAAATATTTTAGCATTTGAATCTAATTTGATAATATCACAATAAATTTCATTTGGATCATTTGTTTCTGCATTGTTTATATTGTTGATTGTTATATAATTATTTTGTGTTAAATTAAATATTGTACTTAATTCACCTTGAGATAATTTTAACAAACTGTCTTGTGGGAATTCTTTGCCTCTACATTCTTGACAATGACATTTTAAAACTAATTGTCCTAATTTATTAATTTCCATATAGTTATATCGTTTATTATGTTCACCTTTTATAATAGGACAATATTTATCAGCCAGTTGAATATAATGTGAATTACAATTAGAGATTATATTATCAATTTCTAATTCATTATTTGGAAAATATTGCTTTCGTTCCATTATGATATTTGCAATATTTAATTTTTTACATACTATTTTAAATTTATCTTTATTGTCATCTTTTAACATTTTTAAAAGTGTAGCAATAGTATAACTTTTATCTTTTTTAGTAAATGTTTTCCATTTTTTTTCACATTCACCTTCTTTAAATTTATTACTGTTTTTACTCCATTCAATCCATAAATTTAAAAATTTTATTTCTTTGGATATATTTTTTAAAACCATACCTATGATAATCCAATCTTCATAATTATTTGCTCTTGTTTTATCTAAAGAATTGAGTAATTCTTTTGTGTCGTTTAAACATATTTTTTTATTTTCAATTGTTATTTCATCACTATCATTAATATTTTCTTTAATATTTTTTTTAATAATAGTTGTTGAATTTTTGTTCACATTGGTTGTTTCATCATCGGAAAAATAATCATCTGTTATTAATATTTTATTATTATTTGTAACTTTTTCTAAAAATTGTTTTTTTTCAATACATACAGAATTTGTTGGTATATAATCAACCAAAAAATCTTTTAGTTCTCCTCTCATTATTATATGTTCCGTATTTGGCTGTTGTTCTTTAGTTTGATTAGGCATTCTAAACCATTTATTTGTGTAAATACCATCATCAATACAACTCACATCTTTATCTATTTTTTTTAGTTCTTCACGATATGTATTCGCGAATTGTTTATGTATTTTTCCTATTTTTTCGATTAAACTATAAATGGACGGTATTGAATAATGAAAAGAACCTTTTTTTGATTTATTAATTGTATAAGCTATATCTTTCTTTTTAATTTTAATGTCATAATATTTATTTAAAAATGACTTTAAAAGTGTTTCAAATTGCAAAAAATTCCCATTAAAACCATCACAATCACCAAAAAATATATAATTTTTGGTTTTTTCTAATCGCATATGTAAGCCTTTATCTTTTAGTAATAGTTTTTCGGCTTGTTTTAATGTATATTCGATATATTCATTTTTAATAAATTCGTCAGTTTTATAATAATTATCAAGTTCATATAATTTCAATGTGTATTCCATATTATTTATATAATAGTAATATATCTATTTTTATAAATAATTTAAAATAAACATTACTATACAAATTATAAAAATGTTTAATGTAAAAAAATTAATATCAAATAATCCAGATAAAGAATATCCATCTAATATGGGTGTAAAATGGAATGATGATGAAAGTTCTTTGTTATTAGAAGAAATAAAAAAAATATACATTTTGAAACAATTGCAAAAAATCATGGTAGAACTATTGGTGGAATTAATGCACGTTTAAGGTCAATTGCTTATAATATGTATTTAGATAAAAAAACATTTGAAGAAATAAGTGAAAAAACTAAATTGGATATTTTAACAATTCAAGACACTATAAATAGAAGAAATAAGCCTAAAACAGTTTCAAAAACAAACATTAACGACAATAAAAAAATTTCAATTGAAAAAGAAATTTTAGAAATTAAAAAAAATGTCAATGATTTAAAAAATACTGTAGAAAAAATGTTTGTGATGGCTAAAAGAAATCATGATTTTATAACTTTATTAGTAAAAGAAAAAATAAATAAAATTAGTGAACTGGTTGAGCATCAAGAAGATGAGAATGAAAAAATTAAAACAATAGATGAATTACAAGAGAATGAATATTTAAAAGATGATAGTGATACATCATCCTCCAAATCAGTAAAAACCTATAAAATAAATGGTATTAAATGCATTAAAGAAGGCGATAGTTTCTATGACTTTGATAACAAAAAATTATTCGCAATTACAAATGATGAAGGAGAAATTGAATTAGTAGAAGAAGAAAAAGAAGAATATGATTATATAACCATTGGAAAGAAAAAATACATTTTAATTGATGAAAATGTTTATACAATTGCAAATGATGAACCAGATGAACTTTATGGAACTTATATAAATCGTAAATTTACAAAGACTAATAAAATTATTGTAAAAGGTAGAAAACAACAAGAAAAGACTGAGGAAGAGTTGGAAGCAGAGTTGGGATAAAGAAATGGATAAAGAGTTGGGATATTGATGTTTACTTAATTACTTTTTTTTAATATATTTTAAAAACCAATTAAAAATATAATAGTAATCTTCATCACATAATAAATCCTCTAATTGTTCAATTTCTGTAGTTTTGGTAAATGACTTAACTAGATTTCTTAAATCTCCCATTGTTTTAATTGTTAAACTTTTATAATTAAATTCTTGTTTTAAATCATCTAAATCCATTTCTTTTTCTTTATTTTTAATTTCTTCTTGTGATATTTTACGTCCTCTTAATTTATGTTTTTCTTTTATTGATAATTCACTCATGATGTAAATTTTTATTATTTAAAATAATATATAATAAGTTTTTTATATTTTTTTACATCTTCCTATTTCTTCTGATAATGAAAATCCAAATTTATATATATGTACCAACCAATTCAGTAGAATGTATTAAAAATATTGTCTCTATATTACTTATTATTGTAATGGTTTTATATACTTTTTTAGGATTTTAGAATATATATTGAGTTTATATTAGTCCCTATAATTCTCTTATGTTATACTTATTACTATTAAACTAAATATCAACAATACAATAAAAATTGATTAAAAAATAATTATCATTATGTTAATATATATATAAATAACATAATATATAATGCCAAAAAAGTGCATTCAAGAAAATTGTAATAAACAATCTGCTTTTAATTTACCAACTGAAATAAAGGGTATTTATTGTTTTGACCACAAAAAAGAAAATATGATTGATGTTATACACAAAAGATGTATTCAAGATGGTTGTAATAAAAGACCAACTTTTAATTTATCAACTGAAATAAATGCAATTTATTGTTTTGAACACAAAACAGAAAATATGATCGATATTATGCACAAAAGATGTATTCAAGATGGTTGTAATAAAAGACCTAATTATAATTTACCAACTGAAATAAATGCAATTTATTGTTCCAAACATAAAAAAGAAAATATGATTGATGTAAAAAGTAGAAGATGTATTTTTGATAATTGTAATAAAATACCAACTTTTAATTTACCAACTGAAAAAATAGGAATTTATTGTTTTGAACATAAAAAAGAAAATATGATTAATGTAAAAAATAAAAGATGTATTCAAGATGGCTGTAATAAAAGACCTAATTATAATTTACCAACTGAAATAAACGCAATTTATTGTTTTAAACATAAAAAAGAAAATATGATTAACGTACAAGATAAAAGATGTATTCAAGATGGTTGTAATAAAAGACCAACTTTTAATTTGCCAACTGAAATAAATGCAATTTATTGTTCCAAACATAAAAAAGAAAATATGATTAATGTAAGAAGTAAAAGATGTGTTCAAGACGGTTGTGGTAAAATACCAACTTTTAATTTACCAATTGAAATAAATGCAATTTATTGTTTTGAACATAAAAAAGAAAATATGATTAATGTAACAGGTAAAAGATGTATTCAAGACGCTTGTAATAAAAGACCAACTTTTAATTTACCAACTGAAATAAAGGGAATTTATTGTTTTGAACATAAAAAAGAAAATATGATTAATGTAATAAGTAAAAGATGTATTCGAGATGGTTGTAATAAAAGACCCACTTTTAATTTACCAACTGAAAAAAAGGAAATTTATTGTTTTGAACATAAAAAAGAAAATATGATTAATGTAAAATCCAAAAAATGTCAAAAACACAAATGCAAAAATGTCCCCATATATGGTTTTGTCGGTAAAAAAAAGCAATTTTGTGAGGAACATAAAGTGAAAGATATGGTTAATCTTAACATTGAATACAAATGTCTAAATTGTGAAAAAGAATATGATTTTATAGTTGATAATAAAAAATATTGTTTAGAAGATTGTCCAAATAAAGACTTTGAAATAAAATTAAAAAAGAAATGCAAATATTGTGATATTCAAGAAAAAAGTAATTTTGTATGTTCTGAATGTAAAAAAATATCAAATAAGAAAGAATGGGCGATTGTTAGATATATAAAAAACAATATAGACACCCAGTTTAAACATAATTCGTCTGAACCAGTAAAAGAATGTTCTAATAGAAGACCTGATGTATTTTTTGAATTAACTAAACATTGTGTGATTGTTGAAATAGATGAAAATCAACATAAATCATATGCTGAAAGCTGTGAATGTGCAAGAATAAATGAAATTGTAAATAGTATAGGAGGTAAAAGTATAGTATTTATAAGATTTAATCCGGATAAAACTTATAATAAAAAAGCTGAAATAAAATTTGAGAGTTCCTATAAATTAAAAGTGTTGATTGATGAAATAAAAAAACAATTACTTGAAGAATATAATGAATTTAATATAAAAATAATACAACTATTTTATGATGATAATTATGAAAAATATAAAGAAATAAAAGAAGAAGACATTACTTATAAAGTCGCTATTTAATATATTCAATTTTGCAATCAAATGGTATTTTGAGTTTATCAGCAATGTTATTCATTGTTCCACAAAAACATATTTTTTTAACATAATCGGTAATTTTGTTGGATACGAATTTTTAATACCAATTTATAAATTTTAGAAACTAACTAATATTAGTATAGTGATAAATCTGTAAAGATTTACTCAAAGTATGAATTGTTTTTAATCCAAAAATATTATAATAATTCAGTTTTAAAATTTTATTTCTATTATGCAATAGAATATAATCAAACTTTTATACCTTTGTTGTAGTTAGTTTCTAAAATTTATAAATTGTTATTAAAAATTTTAGATAAAAAAAATTTTCTTGATTTTCTCAATTTTAAAAAATAAAAAAATTTTTTTTAATCTTTCTACACACACAAAATAACTTAATCGTTCAATACTCGTATTTATATACTTTTATTCTAGAATAAAAGTATATAAACCGAGGAGGCGAGGAAGATATTGATAAAATTGACTTAAATGAGGCCATGAAAACCTTTTTAACTTCAACAGGGGGAAATATTGTATCAAATATGTTAAAATATATAAATTTAAATACTAAATATCCAGAAAATAATAACCTATGTATTTCTGATAATGCTAGAGAAATTGTAAAAATACATAATGGTAAAAAATTCGTTCATAAAAAATTTAAAAATGTAAAAGATGAAATAGTAAGGAAAGGAATAAAAAATACTCAAAAAATAATAAAAAAATATAAAGAGGATGATACTATAATAAAGACACAAAATAATAAAGATAAAATAAAAATAAATGAGGTTTCACTAAAACTAATAGATGGAATTTCAGGTGAAACAATAGTTAGGGATGAAATTAATGAAAAAGAACCAAAAATATTTGTTAAAAATAAAGATAATGAAGATTCAGAGATAGAAAGGGATTTTACATTTGCAGAACGTATGAGAATTGAACATTTAGATAGCAAAAGTGAAGGATTAAAAAATAAAACATATGAAAATATTAAAGAAGATTTATATAATGCAAGAGATTTAATAAAATGTTAAATAGAAAACTAATTAAAATAGTTGATAATGATATGGAAGATAAAATATAAAGATTAAGCAAAAAATAGTTTTTGAAAAATTATTACCTACATATAAAATTACATATGCTTATGTATTGTCAAAATGGTTTGAAAACAATTGTGCAGAAGTTATTGAAATATTAAAGGAAAATTTCAAAATACCAATTTTATGTGTCAATGACAAATATATTGATGAAAAATTTATTTAATTAAATCATCAATAAATTTTCTAATACGACTTTACTATTACTTCATTTGTCTTGGATTCTGGTTTTTTTGAATTAATTGCTCTTCTACATAATATTTTATCTATAGTATACTTTTTTTTATCCGAAAATGCATCCGTTACTAATTTTGTATCAGAGTTTGACATCAAACAAAGTTATGGAATTACAATAAAGTTAGGATTAAAGCAAAGAAAAAATAAATTTGCTTTAGTTTGACTTTATTGTAGTTAGACTTTGTTTGTTGGGCTTTTGGGTAATTAGGAAGCAGATATATTTTTTTAAAAGCCCACTTATGCAAGATGTTTTGTCCTAGATAATTTATAACAATATCTTTCTTGATAATTTTTTTTGTTATAAACTATCTAGGACTTTGGTTTTTGCATATTATTTATTATTAAAGAGTAGGCATCAAACAAAGTTATGGAATTACAATAAGGTTGGGATTAAAGCAAGGAAGAAGAGAAAAAAATAATTTGCTTTAGTTTGACTTTATTGTAGTTAGACTTTGTTTGATGATCAAAATAAAAATTGATTTTGAATTATATTATATAGTATAATTTAAATAAATATGATTGAAGTAGATAAATGTCATGTTGATTGTAAATATATAAATGACTATTGGAAAAATCATTTGATTATCGACCAGAGTGAACTTATAACTGCAAAAAATAATCGAACAAATCTTGAGGACATGGACTTGGATAAATTATCTATTGATGTCAGTTCTTATGAAGAATTCAAAGCTTTTGTTGAAAATTTAGAAGAAGTAAATGAAAATGAGCGAACAACTGATAAAAAAATAAAAATTATTAAAGATAATACATCAGATGATAATTTTTTTAAATCAAAAGAGACTGAACCAAAACTTTTTAAAGTAAATCATAGTAAAAAAGTACACCATTCTAAAAAAGAATACAAAATGATACAAAATAATAAAAGTTTTACTTTAAAAAAAGGAAATGTAAATAAAAATCCAAAAAAAAGTTGAATTTTATATACTATAGTATATGAATATTATGATAATATTATTATGGATCAACCTATAAAAAGATTTGCACATCTAGTAAAAGTAATCAATAGTACATATTTTAATGATTTAGGTAAAATTGAATTAATTATTGATGATAATACTCAAATTGATATTATTAAAATTAAAATTATTCCACATGAAGGAATACACAAAGAGATTGAATATATACTAACTATTAAATTTCAAGAACAAGGAAATTGGCCATTGGTATACATAGATTCTGAAATATATGATAAAGTTAAAACCAAGCAATACATTGAAAATAAAGGTTTTAATGGTATTCATAAAGGTATTTGTATTAAAAATCTTAGTTATGGTTATCCTTTTATAAAAAATTTTAAAGAATTATGTGATAATAAGTGGGAAAATTATATATATTATCTTATAACATTGTTTAATAATCTACAAGATTTTGAAAAAGGAAATGGTCTTAAATCTAATTATAAAGAAATATTAAATATTTAATATTTATCTGTTAAATTGTAATAAATAATATTTATATTTATAAAGTTGAGGTATCATAATAAGTTTGAAACTTAATATTTTTATAAAACCCAGCTTATGCAAGATGATTTGTCCTAAACCTTTATAACAAGAAAAATTTAGAAGAAAGAAATTGTTATAAACTATCTAGGACTTTGGTTTATGCATATATTTTACATTAATAAAGTATAGACATCAAACAAAGTTATGGAATTACAATAAGTTAGGGATTAAAGCAAAGAAAAAGGAAAATATGGATTTGCTTTAGTTTGACTTTATCGTAGTTAGACTTTGTTTGTTCGGCTTTTGGGTAATTATGATGCAGATATACTTTTTTAAAAACAGCTTATGCAAGATGATTTGTCCTAAACCTTTATAACAAGAAAAATTTAGAAGAAAGAAATTGTAATAAACTATCTAGGACTTTGGTTTTTGCATAATATTTATTATTAAGGAGTAGACATCAAACAAAGTTATGGAATTACAATAAGTTAGGGATTAAAGCAAGGTAAAGAGGAAAAAATAAATTTGCTTTAGTTTGACTTTATTGTAGTTTGACAAACAAAATAAAAATTGATTTTGAATTATATTATATAGTATAATTTATATAAATATGATTGAAGTAAATAAGTGTAATATTGATTGTAAATATATTAATGACTATTGGGAAAATCATGTGATTATAGACCAGAGTGAACTTATAGCATATTCAAAAAATAAAAATAATCATACAAATTTTAAGGATTTGGATAAATTATCAATTGATGTCAGTTCTTATGAAAAATTCAAAGCTTTTGTTGAAAATTTAGAAGAAGTAAATGAAAATGAACGAACAACTGATAAAAAAATAAAAATTATTAAAGATAATACACCTGATGATAATTTTTATTATAAATCAAAAAGTACTAAACCGACATTTTTAAAAATAAATCCTAGGAAAAAAATACATCGTCCAAAAAAAGAATATAAAATAATACAAGATGATAAAAGTTTTACTTTAGAAAAAAGAAATGTAAAAAAAAATTTGCGTATAATTACTAAATAAAAATATACATACAAAATAGGTTACCCTTAACTTTTTTATAACAAGAAAAAGCTTGAAGGAAAGATATTGTTATAAGATAAATAGGGCTTTTTGAATTATGCATATATTTATTTATTAGTAAAGTATAGACTACAAACGAAATTTTGGAATTACAATAAAGTTGGGATTAAAGCAAGAAAAAGGGAGAATATTGATTTGCTTAAGTTTGACTTTATTGTAATTGGAATTCGTTTGGTCGGGCTTTAGGGTATTTTGAAAGCAAGAAAAAATGAAATTACCATTCAATAATGATTAACAAAAAAATACATAAAATTATTTATTTTTTTTTATTTCTAACTCATAACGATTAATTTTTGCAGTTAAATTATTAATTTCTTTAATAAAATATTGTTGTTGTTCATTAATTGTTTTTTTGAATCTTAAAATATAATGATTTTTGTAATTTTTCCAAGATGAATCGATTTCAATTTCATACAAAGAGTTGTTTAAATTATACAATAATCTCAAAACATCTATATTGCAATTTTTAAATACATAGTTATCATTATTGTATAAATTAATTTTGTCTTTTTCAATTTCATAAATATATATTGCGGAATTATTAATGTTATAAATAGCAAGTTTTTCAAAAATTTGTTGTATATCAAGTGTTTTTAATTCATATTTATCTTTTATTTTATAATAATATTTTAAAATTGAAAACCATCGCTCAAAAATAGTATTATGATAGATTAAATTATTACGTTTATTATTAATTGTAACATTGTCAATTTGATTATTAATACATTCATATAACATTTGTTTCCAATCAATTTTTTTTATCCATTCAGCATTTTTATATTCTCCTAAAAATATAAATTCTATTAAAAAATTTAATTTTTCAATTTGTCCACCAGCCAATATAGTATTAAATGAATTTTTAGTATAATTTTCTTTATGATAGCTTTCCCAGCCTTCTATGGTGTATGAAAATGCTTGTTGAATAATAAATTTACATATGTCAAGATTTTTTACACAATATAATCTTTCTAATGATTTTTCTGTTGTAATATGAGGATAATTTTGATGATTTCGATGATTTTTTCCACCATTTTGTATACATTTTTTTGCATATTCTAAATCATTATCAAAAAGGTTAATATCAAAATCTTTGTTGCAATCACATTATTGATGATACATTTAAATATTAATTATTATAAAATAATTACATCACTAGACAAATTCAATTTTTTAATAATAATTAATTTACATTTTCAAAGTTACTTTACTATAACGCACAATATTATTGTATTCTAGTGCTAAATTAACTTCACATTTATCATCGTATTTTCTAATTGTACTTGGACTTTTTATATTAGTAAAAAGTTCACATTCGGTTAAACAATACAAGTCTTTGTAATGAACTTCAACATCACTTGTCCAATCTGGTCCTTCTCCAGTCCATCCAAGTTCTTCATTTGTCATTGTTAAATTTATTAGAGGACCAATTTCTCGTTTGTTATGTGAACAATATGTAGCAACTGCAATAATTTTACCTTGTGATTTACTTTTTACAAACCATAATCTGTCCCCTAATTTAACATTATTAATAAAATATTTGCCATGGGGTGATCTAGAAGCCTGAATTCCCCAAATTTTATATTTGGATGATTCAATAAAATTTTGTCCATCTCCGACTCTAAGTAACCAATCAGTTGTCATTTTTAAATTTTAAACTTTATATATATTTATATATAAAGTTTTAAATACTTTTATACAAGATTAACATTTGAGTAATAAATAAGTTTGTAAAAGTATAAATATAAATTAAGCAATTGATAATAGAAAAAATTGATTTTTTGGATTTATAGTATAAAGGATTATATATATATTATATAAATGCCCACAAAGTGTATTCAAGAAGGATGTATTAAACGTTCAACTTTTAATTTACCAACAGAAAAAACTGCAATTTATTGAGTAATTTAAATGTTGGTTTCTTATTATTTTATTTATTTTTTTACAATGTTATTTTTAACATTTTTTTAAATTTTTTTAAATTTTTTGTAATGAATTGTCTTATATAATGTTTGATTTTATTAAATCATATAATAACAAAATAAATAATTTACATATAGTAGTATACAATCTGAATATTTTAATTATAACTTAACCTAGAAATACGTTTGATTAATTTTTTGTTTTCTTTTTGTAAATTTTTTATTTTGTTAGTTAATTCAAAAATTTGTTTTTGTAAATTATTTATTTCTTCAGTTATTTCTTCTGTTAAAGCCTCATTTTCTTTTTTAAGTTCCATATTTTCTCTTATTAAAATATTTTTATTTTTTTGCAGTTCGTTATATTCTTCAATTGTCATTGACATAAAAACCTTAATATTAGTAATTGTATTCGAATTTGAATTTGTCGATTGTATCGTTTGATAATAATTATCATTTGAATTAAATATATTTTGCATTTCTATCAAGTTTTCATTCATTATAATACTACGTATATATTATTTTATATACATGCATAATTTTACAAAAATATTTTATTAAATAAATTTAATTAAATAAAAAATGACTTAAAGATTTGTTTTTATATATAGTTAGAGCATGGTTGGCCGAGCGGTTAAGGCGGTGGTTTTAAGCTCCACTACGGAAACGTGCGTCGGTTCAATTCCGACACCATGCATCATTTATTTTTAACTTACTTTTAAAAATAATTTATATAAAAATTAATTAATTAATTATATATATATATACCATATCATAATAATGTTCGATATAGAATGGAGAACACATCCAAAATTTCCTAACTATTTATTTTCTTCAAATGGAGATATAAAAAATATTGTAACAAAAAAATTAGTTACAGGAAGTTCAAAAGAGGGCTATAACAAAAAAAATATTTTTAACAAAAATAATTTAAGTCAAACTCTTATGACTCACAGAATAATTGCTGAAATCTTTGTTGATAATCCAAATAATTATAAATTTATTAAACATATTGATAACGATAAATTAAATAATGAATATACAAACTTGCAATGGGTAAAACAATATTGTCGAACTGAAAATTTAAAAATTAATAAATTAGAAGGCGAAATTTGGAAAAATATTATTAATTATCCAGATTATCAAATATCAAACAAAGGTAGAATAAAAAATGTTATTACAAATACCTTAATGAAAATAGCAAAACAAGGTGGATATTTTCGAATATCATTAATATCACCAGAAGGAAATCGCAAACATTATTATATACATAGAATCGTAGCTCAGGCATTTTTGGATAATCCAGAAAATAAACCTAATGTGGATCATATTGATAGAAATCGTTTAAATAATAACTTGGAAAATTTAAGATGGGCTACCAATGCTGAGCAAAACCAAAATAAATCAAAACAAAAAAGTCATAAAAAATTTTTTAAGGATAAAGAATTATTAAATTATGATGATGAAATTTGGAAAGATATCAATGAATTCATACCAGAGGTTAAAAATTATAAAATATCAAGTTATGGCAGAATTAAAAATGAGAAAGATAGAATTTTTTATGGTACTAAATCAGGATGTGGAAATTATAAGTATAGTTCAATTGGTATAAAAAAGAAATATTACACACATATTTTAGTAGCATTAGCATTTATACCAAATCCAGATAATAAAAAAGTGGTAAATCATAAAGATGGGAATGGATTTAATAATGCAGTAACAAATTTAGAATGGGTTACTTTTTCAGAAAATGGTAAACATGCAATGGCTAATAATTTACATTCAAAATCCAGAAAAATAAAAATTATATATATAGATACTAAAAAAGAAGAAATATATAATAATAAAGAACATATAGTTACTTCCTTTAATATGTCAAAAAATACTATTAACAGATACATGAAATCTCAAAAGCCTTATAAAAATATGTTATTTGAATATGCATAATAAAAACATATTTTTATAATAATAATTTTTATTTTTTTTATAAGATAAATAGGGTATTTTGGATAATGCATCATTTATTTTTAATTTACTTTTAAAAATAAATTTTTATAAAAAAAAATTATAATCTTAATTAATCACAAATTACCAAACATTTACCATTATAAAGTTCTTCTTTTAAACGTTCTAATGTTATTTCTTGTAATCCTTGTTGTTTATTTTCTAAATGTTCTATTCTCATTTGTTCATTTTCAGTAAATTCTCTTTCTTCTTTTTCGGAATCTTCAATGTCTTCATTTTCTTTAGAATTATCGGCAATCAATAATATATCATCGTCTTTTAGCAACTTTTCCGCTTCTCTTATTTCATCTCTGACTATATCTTCAGCGGATGTTCCATTTATTAATTTTAATGATACTTTATTGATTTTCATTTTGGATTTATCATTTGGTGTTTTCTTAATACTATTATCATTTTCTATTTTATCTACAATTTTATAAGTGGTTACTATTGCTTTACCCAATATATCACTTTTAGCATCCTTAAATTTCTTAACAATAAATTGTTTACCATTAAAAATTTTAACAAGTTCTCTAGATAAATCAGATATACAAATGTTATGGTTTTGAGGATATTTTTCATTAAGATTTACAAATTTTAACATGTTAGATACGATGTTACCACCTGTAGATTTTAAATATACTTTTAAGGCTTCTCTAATGTCTAATTCATCAATGTTTTCACAACCAAATTGTACTAATTGAACATTAAGATTATTATTGTTTATAGTTCCGTTATTGATTTTATTTAAAGTATTAGTTGTATTATTTGAGTTATTGTTATTAGTTGTAATAATCTGAGATGTAATTTTTAGTTCCTCATTTTCTTTTTTAAGTTCTTCAAATTTTACTTTAATTTTTTCAAGTTCATCATAATATTTTTTTGATTTACAACGTTCTTTTATATGTCTTTGTAAACTTGAATGTCTTGTAAAAGTTGTTTCACAATATATACATGTTGTATCGCTCGTTTTTATATTTAAATTTGTATTTGTTAATTTATTGATATCGTTTGACAATATATCATGAATATCCAAATTACTTTTATTATCTGTATCTAATTCATTTATTAAAGATATAACCTTTTTAATTTGATATTGACTATTATCGGTGCTTTTTGGTGTTAAATCGGTGCTTTTTGGTGCTAAATCGGTGCTTTTTGGTGCTAAATCGGTGCTTTTTGGTGCTAAATCGGTGCTTTTTGGTGCTAATACATTATTTATAACCTTACAAGGTCTAATTTTATTATTAATATGATAATAAAAATTTTGTTTTCGTGTAAACTCCTTAAAACAATTAGGACATTTAAAATCTTTCATTTTAAAGATGATATATAATATAATTATATTATTATTTTATATATATTTATATATTTATTATAATTATTATTTACATGTAAAAGTAGTAAAATAACATGTAAAATAACATGTAAAGTGATTGCATGTAAGTTGTGTGTGTGTTTTTTTTAAAAATTTAAAAAAGTCCCTGGAATTTTTAAAAATCTTAAAAAAGTTTGGAAAATTTTTATTTTTTTTTGATTTTTATAAATGTTTTAATAAAAAATAATATATGCATTGTTTGGCCTTATTAATGTTTACTCGAATACTATTATTTTTATAGATTTGATCGAGTAAAAGATATTAAGGCGATGAGGTTTTGCATATAATTTGTATTTGTAGAAGGTATGTATTCAAACGAAGTTAATGATATACAATAAGTTTAAAAAGTAAAGCAAGAAGAAGGATAATAAGAGTTTTGCTTTAATTGACTTTATTGTAAAAAACTTCGTTTGTCGGGCATTTGGTAATTTAGGAAGCATATATACTTTTTAGGGAGTGGCCACTTATGCAAGACGGGTTCACCCTATTTTTATATAACATAATAAATATTCGTTACGAGTTATCATTGTTATAAATTGCATAGGGCTTTTTTGTTTTGCATAAAATTTGTATTTATTAAAAAAGTTAAAAAATATACAGTTGAATTAATCACAAATTACCAAACATTTACCGTTATAAAGTTCTTCCTTTAATCTCTCTAACGTTATTTCTTGTAATCCTTGTTGTTTATTTTCTAAATGTTGCATTCTCATTTGTTCATTCTCAGTAAATTCTCTTTCTTCTTTTTCACTTTCATTTTCTTCACTATCATCAGCAATCAATAATATATCATCATCTTTTAGCAACTTTTCCGCTTCTCTTATTTCATCTCTGACTATATCCTCTGCAGATGTTCCATTTATTAGTTTTAAAGATACTTTATTAATTTTCATTTTGGATTTATCATTTGGAGTTTTCTTAATACTATTGTCGTTTTCTATTTTATCAACAATTTTATAAGTTGTAACTATTGCTTTACCTAATATATCGCTTTTTGCATCTTTAAATTTCTTAACGATAAATTGTTTACCATTAAAAATTTTTACAAGTTCCCTTGATAAATCAGACATACAAATGTTATGGTTTTGCGGATATTTTTCATTAAGATTAACAAATTTTAACATGTTAGATACAATGTTACCACCTGTCGATTTTAAATATACTTTTAAGGCTTCTCTAATGTCTAATTCATCAATGTTTTCAGAACCTCCTCGGTTTATATACTTTTATTTTCAAATAAAAGTATATAAATACGAGTATTAGTTCACGTGGTTATTAACTTTTTGATATCAAAAAGTTAATAAATCGTGGACAAATTGTACTAATTGAACATTAAGATTATTATTGTTTATAGTTCCATTATTGATTTTATTTTTATTAAGAGTATTATTATTGGTTGTATTATTAGAATTATTATTGTTGGTTGTTACTATTTGCGGGTTATTTAATTGATTTTTTAATTCCTCAATTTCTTTAAGTAAATGTTCATTATTGTTCTTCAATGTATCAAATTTTAATTTAATTTCTTCTAATTCATTATTATTCATCACTTTATCAAATTTTAATTTAATTTTTTCCAATTCATCGTAATAAATTTTTGATTTGCAACGATCCTTTAAATGTCTTTGTAAACTAGAGTGTCTTGTAAAATTTTTGTCGCAATACATACATAAAGTATCACTTTCTTTTATTTTTGGATTACATAATTTATTAATTTCATTTAATAAAATATCATGTATTGATAATTCTATCTTAGTATCGTTTTTAGTTTCATAATTCATAACCATATTATCTTTTTGAAGGTTTATCAGGGGAATTTCGGCATTGGTTGGTGCTATTTTGGTGCAATTTGGTGCTAATTCGGTGCAAATTGGTGCTATTTTGGTGCAAATTGGTGCATCTATAAGATTTATGTTCTTACAAGGTCTAATTTTATTATTAATATGATAATTAAAATTATATTTTTTTTTAAATTCCTTATTACAATTAGGACAAGTATAAATAACCATTTTAAGATGTATATATAATATAAAATATATTATATTTTTAAAATAAAACATATTAATTATATTATATATTATATGCCAAAAAAATGCCAAAAATGCCAAAAAAATGCCAAAAAAATGCCAAAAATGCCAAAAATTCCAAAAAGTAAACCTTGTGTGTGTGTTTTTTTTTAAATTTAAAAAAGTCCGTGGAATTTTTTAAAATCTTAAAAAAGTTTGAGAAATTTTTGTTTTTTTTTAATTTTTATAACCATTATTGTAATAATATTTATTATTTTATAGTTTGGAGAAGGTAAATAAGAGCAAATTGCCACTTGTTCTTATCTGTTTTTTAAATTTTTAAATTCATATATACATTATTTTAGTTTCAATTCTCTTTATCGAATACTATTTTATAAATTTATTTTACTTAAATATAATATTTTGTAATCATATATACTTTTTAAAATTACGTTTATGCAATATAGTTAGCCCTAATTTTTTATAACAAGAAAGATTATGAATAAAAAATTTGTTATAAAGTATTTGGGGCTTTTTAGATTTTGCATAATATTTATATTTATAAAATTTAGACTTAACTAAAGTTGATAAACTACAATAAGTTTGGAATTTAAAGCAAGAAGAGGAAGAAATTAGTTTTGCTTTAAATCCAAAACTTATTGTAATTGGACTTTTGATATATTGTAAAAAATTGAATAATAAATATAATCTACATAAATATTTATGATATAAATAATATATAATGGATAACCTTGATTTAGATTTGAAAGAACTTGAAAAAGAAGAAGCAATAAAAATAAAAGGAAAATCCAAAGGCAAAATTGTTGAAAAAAAAATAAAAAATGTTGTTGTTGAAAATTCAGAAAAACAAGAACCTAAAAAAGGAGTTAAGAAAAATAATAATGATAATAAAGAATATATAATGGATAACCTTGAACTTGATTTGAAAGAACTAGAAAAAGAAGAAGTAATTAAAATAAAAGGAAAAACCAAAGGAAAAATTGTTGAAAAAAAAATAAAAAATGTTGTTATTGAAAATTCAGATAAAGTTATAAATACTAATAAACCAAAAAAAGAACTTGAAAAAGAAGTTAAAAAAGAAGTTAAAAAAGAAAATATTATACTACAAAATTTCAATTATGAAAAAGATAATGAATATTTACAAAACTTTCTTAAAAAAATTAAAAGTGATACAGCTTATAAAAGAATAACAATTTCACCATTAAGATACGCTGGAGGTAAAAGTAAAGCGATAGGTTTAATTTTAGAAAATTTACCTAAATTAAAAGAAAAGAAAATTGTATCTATATTTTTTGGCGGAGGTTCTTTTGAATTATGTGTTTCTCAAAAATTAGACATTAATGTAATAGGTTATGATATATTTGGTATGCTTACAAACTTTTGGTCTGTTTTTATTAATGACAAAGATAAATTTATAACAGAATTAAAAAAATTTAATATTACAAAAGATGAGTTTACTAAAAACAGACATATTTTACTATCTTATTGGGACAAAATTAAACCAAAAGATTTAGTATATAAAACTATGAAAGAATATACATTAACTGATACTGAAAAAAGTATGTTAGACAATGATAAAATTTTACAAGCTGTTTATTATTATTACAATATGACTTTATCTTATGGACCTATGTTTTTAGGATGGCCCAGTTCTAATGAAATTAAAGTTGATAAATTTAAAAGAAGAATTGCAAATTTAGAAAAATTAAATTTAAAAAATTTAAGTGTTAATAACTTGGATTTTAAACAATCAATTAAAAAACATCCTAATGATTTCTTGTTTCTAGATCCGCCTTATTATTTGGGAAACGATTCAAAAATGTTTAAAGGAATGTATCCAAATTGTAATTTTGCAATACATCACAATAACTTTGAACACGACGAATTGTGTAAATTATTAAAGGAACATAAAGGAGGATTTATTTTAACTTATAATGATTGTGAAACTATAAGAAATATGTATAAAGACTATAAACAAGTGTTTCCAAAATGGCAATATACTTATGGTCAAGGAGAAACACGTATTGGTACTAATAGAGAAAATGGTAATGAAACAAATATTAAAGAAAGTCATGAAATTTTTATTATTTGTCCTCCACTAAATTAAAATCTAAATCATCATTTTTTTTACCTCTATTTGAAACTTGTTCTTTATATTTATTTTTAACATGTTCAGGCTATTCTTCATTGTTTTCTTGAAAGTTCCAAGGTGGATATTTTCCATATATATTTTTATAGTCTTTACGGCACATTTCCTCCATTACATTTATTTGTGGACATGTTGTCGTTTCTTCTTCACTTGTTAAGCCACGAATTTTTATATAAAAGATTGATATAAATCTTATTTTGATACTATATAAAAAAGTATAAATAAAAATAATTTAGATGTAACTATCTTCAACATATTTAATATTTTTTTTTAGTAAATTAATAAATTCTATGCCTTTTCCACCACTAAAACCAAGAAAATAACTAATTTTTGCATTAATTCTCCTTTTACGATGTTCATATGTAATATATTGCTTTGAATTATCACCATCAGCAAAATCACCTTTAATACGTCCTGATTCAAGTTTACGCCACTTACAATTATCAACAATATAATTTACAATATCATCAGTATTGAAGAAAATATATTTTGTTTTATCATCATATACTAATATTCCTGCTGGTTTTGAAGACTCAGACTTCTTTAGATACTTATTTAAAAAATTACGAACATATTCTTTATTTTTAAGTATATCAACATTTATATTATGTAATTCTGGAATATTACCAAGAGTAAGTTGAATACTTTTTCCGCTTTTATTACTAACATTTAGATTTGAAGGTTTAATTATTTCATTGAGTTTATTACAAATATCATGTTTTGGGCAAATATTTGTATCAGATGTTGCTCCATATTCAGTTGGTTTATTAGCATCTTGTGGATTATATTTATTTAAAAAATTTTTTTCTCGCTGATGGCCTTCTTTTTTTTTTCAGAACCTACAATTTTACAACTTTCTATGCGTTTTTCATTTGCAATTTTTTTTTTAGTAATGTCTCCAACATATATAATATCTTTATTTATATCCATATCCTTTAGACCATCAGCTATATCATCAATATCATCTGCTGTATTTTTTTTATCATTATTAATTTTCTTAATATTTTTATTGTTAGATTTCCCTTTTACTATTACTTTTTCTTGTTCTTTCAAATCAAGTTCAAGGTTGTCCATTATATATTCTTTTTTATATATATTTTATTTATATAATTTAACATTCAATTTTTTCAATATATAAAATAAAGCCTTTATTTTTATAATTTTTTTTAGTAATTTTAATAATATCTTTAATAATTCCATTATAACATTTGGCAACGAAATTTTGTAATAAATTTAATGAAATTATTTTTGTTATTTTATTTTTATATTTTGCATAATATTTATATTTAAATAGGATAGGCATCAAACGAAGTATATGAATTATAATAAGTTGGGTGTAAAGCAAGAAAAATTGAATAATACATAAATAATATATTGTATTTATACTTTAAGAATGTCAATTACTATATTGGGTAAAAACTATGATATAAAGACAACTATTAAATTAGATTTAAGCCAAAATCAATTAAGTAGTTTACCGGCAGAAATTGGTCAACTTGTTAATTTACAAATATTATATTTAAGTTATAATAAATTAAGTAGTTTACCAGCGGAAATTGGTCAACTTGTTAATTTGCAACAATTATCTTTAAGTAATAATCAATTAAGTAGTTTACCAGCAGAAATTGGTCAACTTGATAATTTATACATATTAAGTTTAGAAAATAATCAATTAAGTAGTTTACCGGCAGAAATAGGTAATCTTGTTAATTTACAATATTTAAGTTTAGAAAATAATCAATTAAGTAGTTTACCTAAAGAAATTGGTAAACTTGTTAATTTACGAATATTATATTTAATTAAAAATCAATTGAGTAGTTTACCTACAGAAATAGGTAATCTTGTTAATTTACAACAATTATATTTAAATTATAATCAATTAAGTAGTTTACCAGCAGAAATTGGTCAACTTGTTAATTTACAAAGATTATATTTAAATTATAATCAATTAAGTAGTTTACCGGCAGAAATTGGTCAACTTATTAATTTACAAAGATTATATTTAAATTATAATCAATTAAGTAGTTTACCAGCAGAAATTGGTCAACTTGATAATTTATACATATTAAGTTTAGAAAATAGCCAATTAAGTAGTTTACCGGTAGAAATAGGTAAACTTGTTAATTTAAAAGAATTATATTTATGGAATAATCAATTAAGTAAATTACCTATAGAAATTGGGAAACTTGTTAATTTACAATATTTAAGTTTAGAAAATAATCAATTAAGTAGTTTACCTAAAGAAATTGGTAAACTTATTAATTTACAAAGATTATATTTAAATTATAATCAATTAAGTAAATTACCTATAGAAATTGGGAAACTTGTTAATTTACAATATTTAAGTTTAGAAAATAATCAATTAAGTAGTTTACCTAAAGAAATTGGTAAACTTATTAATTTAAAACAATTATATTTATACAATAATCAATTAAGTAATTTACCAGCAGAAATTGAAAAACTTGTTAATTTACAAAGATTATATTTGTACAATAACAAATTAAAAAGTATACCAATAGAAATATTAAAAATAAAAGAAAAAATATTAGTAGATGAAACAAGTTATGAAATAAATAATTTAAATTTAGACACTGAAATATTAATATTTAGTGAGTTATCAAAAGAACTAACAAATTTACCTATATGTTTAAAGGAAATATGGTTAAAAAAAGGTATTGATAAAAATTTAATAAAATTACCTTTTGGATGTGAAATTAAGTATTATTAATTTTTTATAAAATAAATAAATAAATATAAGGTATTTTGTATATGGAAGATAAGATATTTAAAAGCAATAAAAATTGAATAATATATTATAAAATACAATATTAATTATACTTTAAGGATGTCAATTACTATATTGGGTAAAAACTATGAAATAGAAACGACGATTGATTTAAATTTAAGTTATAATCAATTGAGTAGCTTACCGGTAGAAATTGGGAAACTTGTTAATTTACAAGAATTATATTTAAGTTATAATCAATTGAGTAATTTACCGGCAGAAATTGGTAAACTTGTTAATTTAAAAATTTTAAATTTATACAATAATCAATTGAGTAGTTTACCGGCAGAAATTGGAAATCTTGTTAATTTGCAACAATTATGTTTAAGTTGTAATCAATTGAGTAGTTTACCGGCAGAAATTGGTAATCTTGTTAATTTACAAAGATTAAGTTTAAGTTATAATCAATTGAGTAGCTTACCGGCAGAAATTGGCGAACTTGTTAATTTGCTACAATTATCTTTAAGTGAAAATAAATTGAGTAATTTACCAGCAGAAATTGGTAAACTTGTTAATTTACAATATTTAGATTTATACAATAATCAATTGAGTAGCTTACCGGCAGAAATTGGTAAACTTGTCAATTTACACACATTATATGTAAAAAATAATCAATTGAGTAGTTTAGCGGCAGAAATTGTAAATCTTGTTAATTTAAAATATTTATATTTAAGCAATAATAAATTAAGTAGTTTACCAACAGAAATAGATAAACTTGTTAATTTAAAACATTTATATTTAAGCAATAATAAATTAAGTAGTTTACAATCAGAAATTGGAGAACTTGTTAATTTACAATATTTATATT
>Ga0194133_10002537_pt1 | contig 27920 bp, 23 predicted proteins | sample TA2KigOf40mmetaG_FD_155448 | JGI IMG/M metagenome (GOLD analysis project Ga0194133, IMG submission 155448) | Freshwater microbial communities from Lake Tanganyika, Tanzania - TA2015055 Kigoma Offshore 40m | ecosystem: Environmental > Aquatic > Freshwater > Lake | place: Tanzania: Lake... | reverse complement strand
GAATTAATAAATTTAATAAAATTATATTCAAAATCAAAAAGATTTTTATATATAAAACTATCAATAATTGCTACAAATAAAATACAGGGAAATATAAGACATGCAAATTTAATATTAGTTGATAATTTAAAAAGAACAATTGAAAGATTTGAACCTTATGGGGAAATATATTTTGCAAATTGTTTTGAATTAAATCGTGTTTTAGAAGAAGAACTTGCCAATAAATTAGAATATAAATTTATTTTTATTCAATCTTATCCTGGTTTTCAAATTCGTTCGGATGAATTTAATGAAAAAAATAAATCATATGGTGATCCAGGTGGATTTTGTTTAGCATGGTGTTTTTTATATTTAGAGGTAAAATTATATTATGAATATGAAACATTAAAAAATATGAATAGAGATACAAGAGAGTTAGTTGAAAAAATAGAAGATGATGAACAAGTAATAAAATTAATTAATAACTATATAATAAATAATTTTGAAGAAGATTTTCCAAATTTAAAGACAGATGAACAAAATAATTTATATATGACGTTTATAAGATATTATGCACGAGGTTTAGATAAAGCAAAAAATGAATTAATTAGAAGTTATAGCTTAAATATATCAACTATATATCATTTGGATTTAGATGATAAAATACATAAAAAAATAATATATAATTTAAATAATGATATTTCAAATATAAATAAAAAACCTAATAATTTATAATATTGAGTTATAATATAAAAATGAGCAATAATCCATTAACTAAATTACTAGATAATTTAAAAAATAAAATAAAAAAATTAGAAAATCAAAGTAAATCAAGAAAAGAAGAAATACAAACTTATAGAATACATTCACCAATTTCTAATAGTTCATCAAAAAAATATGTGGGTTTATTATTTAATAATAACTACGATACATCTATTGAAATAACTGATAGTAAAGATAGCATTAATTTTATCAAACTTAGAAAAAATAACAACATTATAAATTATTCGATAACTTTAAAAGTAGATACTGATATAAAAGATAAAAATAATATTTGTAGTTTTTCTTTGGGAATAAGAGATGAAAATAATAAAATTAAAATTATAAAGGGTAGTAAAGTTCAATGTGATGTTTTAAAAGATACTATAGATGGTAATATTATTATAAATAATATAACACTATATGAAGCATTAGAAAATCAAGAATTGTGTTTAATTGCAGATTTAAGTAAAAATTGTTCCGTAATTAATAAAAAGAGCATTATTAAGATATTAAATCTTTAAAAAACATATCATCTTTTTTCAGGTGGAATATACTTTAGTAATAATTTGTTGAAGATATCTTCTTCTGAATTAATTTCTAATGGTACTTCTTTATTTTTGACTTGTTTAAATAATCCATATTCGGATAATTTTAAATCCATAGATTTAGCATGTAATCTCATTTTTTGATTAAAAACAGCAGAACCAGTAAAATGCATTAATGCAGTATAATAACTGGAATATGGAACTATTATAATATCTAATCTTATAACATTTTTTTTTACATCAAACCCTTTATATTCTTTTACAATATTTTTAAAAGTAGCGAAACCTTGAAAATGTCTTTTAGATGATTCTGTTAATTTGTCAATAATAAAATAATTATCTAATACTTCAACAACTTTATCAAGATATAAACCTTGTTTATTATTGGTTGCTGTAATTTTAGGATGTGTTAAAAGGATATCCATATCTGATGAAAATTCTTTTTTTCTTCTAAACGAACCACAAATTACAGCAACTATATTTTCATCAATAGAATTTATTTTTTCAATAATGTTATTTTCAGCAGACTTTATTAATTCATGAGGTATTTTTTCAACAAGATTATTTTTGTATTTTATACCTAATTCCATTTGATGTGTTAAAGTTATTTTGCCGTCTTTTGCTGCTTTAATTAAATCTTTAATTGATTTAATTTTAAATTCTTCATAAAATAGGGATGCTTTAGTAGGTCCAATTCCATAAATAGTAGATAGCTCTGTAATTGATTCATATTGTTTTTCTTTTTCTTTTATTTCAGATAATTTACCGGTTTTTATGATTTCATTAATTCTTGCAATAGTTTTAGGTCCAATTCCTTTAATTTTTTCTAGGTCATTGCCAGAAATAATTTTTTTAGATATTTTAGCAATTGTTTCAATTACTCTTTTTATTGTAGCAAGTTTATAATATATTTCTTTTGATGTTTTTTCAGTAGTGGTATAATTAGAATAAATAAATTTGTAGTATCTAATAAATTCATTTACAATATATTCATTTTCTTTATTTTTAACTTTGACATTAGCAAAATTATTAGAAATACTCATAATATACAAAGATATATATATATATAAGGATATATATAAAAGTTGAAATATTAAAAAATTGATTTAATTACTATATACCTATAATATATATTATAAGATAAAGTTCTGAATATGGAAAAAAGTGTTGAAGATTATATTCCAAAGTTAGGTAAATGTGGATTACGTAATATTGGTAATACTTGCTATATGAATTCAATATTACAATTATTGCTTCATTGTAAACCATTAATTTCCTTTTTAATAAAAAAAAAGAAATTTGATAAAGATAACGAAAGCGAAATTGAAGAAGGCGACTATGAACATTATTTGGAAAAAACATTAATTGTAAAAGCAGCAAGAGATGAAAGAAAAAGATTAGGATTAGGTCCAGATGATGAAGTTTCGATAAGTAAAATTTTTATTGAACAACAAAAAACAAATAGCATAACTTTTGAAATTGCTAAAATTGTTGATACAATGATTAATAAAGGTACATCAATAATAACTCCACAATCATTTAAACAAACGCTTGATAAAAAAATTTCGGCATTTAGAGGTTATTCACAACAAGATGCACACGAATTTATTATTCATGTTCTTGATATGATAATAGAGGAGACGGGTCATGAAACTGAACCAACTATTAATAATATTCCTCAAGAAATAATAAATTACATTGAATTAGTTGATGAGTGTAGAAAGAGAATGAAAAATTCAGAATCTGTAGAAGAAAAAAAATCAATTATAGAGTATTTGAATAACTATAGAAAAACACATTCATCTGTAATTTCAAAATATAATGGTTTAAAATATTTAATTGATATATATAAAAAACAATACAATCCATTCATTTATCAAATTCAAACTATTTTAGTTAATGAAGTAGAATGTTCTGATTGTAAAAATATAACTTCAAGTTATGAAAATACACCAATTCTTCAATTATATGTAAAAGATTCATTACAAGAATCATTAGAACATCTTGTAAAAACAGAAACTATTGAGAATTATAAATGTTCAGTATGTAATGTTAATAGAGAAATAAATAAAACCTGTAAAATATGGCGAACTCCTTCTGTATTATTTATTCAACTTAAAAGATTTGAAATATTGCCTAATGGCAGAATAAGAAAAAACAATTTATCAGTTGATATACCATTAACAATTGATTTATCTCCATATTGTGATGAAACAATGTTGACTGAAAATAAAATTAATAGAAAATATAATTTAAAAGGATTTTCGAATCATATGGGAAGTATGAATGGTGGACATTATACAGCTGATTGTCTTTGTATTGTAGATAATGAGACTTGGTACAGATTTGATGATTCTCACGTTTCAAGAAATACTAATAAAATGGTAGATACGTCAAATGCTTATATTTTAATGTATGAACAAGAAAATACTAATTAATGATACTAAAAAATTCACAAACAATAATTAACATTTTATTTAAAATATACAAATAAGAATTTATAGTATGTTCTGGAATATTATGATTTTTAATTTTTTCATAAAAATATTCAATGTCATAATTTTTTGGCAATTTCAAAACAACAAATTTATTATGAAATATATTTGTTTTATAAATTTTTTTATTATTAATTTCAATAGTAAGATTATCTTTTTTAATTATATTTTCATATAGTTTTGAAAATATATCTATTACTAAATTTTCTATAGGAACATCGCCTAATTTTAATCTTAAACAATCTGTTTCTTTATAACTATTACCTCCCCAAGGTGGATCAACAAAAATAACATTTGGATTAATATCAACAAGAAATTTATTATTAAAATTAATTGCAGAATCATTAATACATAAAATATTTTCATATTCATAAACATTTACATTATTAATTAAATATTCATATCTATTTTTATTTATTTCAATAGCATAAACCTTGTTAAAAAATTTACTAAATGATAAAACATTTCCTCCAACTCCAGCAGTATAATCAATTATTTTTATTCGTTGAGGATTAATATTAAATTTTATTAAATGGTGACAAATAATTTTAGATGTTAGGTCTGCAATTTCTCTAATTGTAATGTATGTTAAAGATTCATCATCTATTTTAATATTTGAATAATTTTTAGGATTTTTTAATTGTGGAAAAATTCTAATTATTTTGTTATTTAGAATAAATTGATTATCATTAATTGAATCATCCCAAGGGTCATTATTTATGTAATTTTCGTTATTGATATTTTCATTATTGTTTTCACAATCAAAAATTATTTCGTTTGTATTTTCTAAATTATTTTGATTTTCTTTATCTACTAAATTTTCTTTTTCAATTATAATATTATCATTCATTTTTTATAATAAATATAATGCCTGTATATTTTATATATATTTCAAAAAAAAAATGAAAATTACTTAATATATAATTATAACTATAATACATACTATAATGAAACCAATAACATTTCAAATAATAGAATGGGAACAATATCATGAAGCATCTGATAAAAATGATAAAAGTGATGATTTAGATGATATAGATGATTTGGATTATGACCAAAACAAAAAAAAATCTAAAATTGAGGATTTAGAATATAAAATAAGATTATATGGAAGAACAAAAGATAATAAATCAGTATGTGTTCGTGTTGATGGTTATACACCTTTCTTTTACATAGAGATACCTAAAGATTGGTCTCAAGTAAAAACAATGACTTTATTAAACTATATTAAAAGTAAAATAAACAGAGAATATATAAATAAAGGCTTGATAAAATTTGACATAGTAGAAAGAAAAAAATTTTATGGATTTACAGGATATCAAAATTTTAAATTTGTAAGATTAATTTTTAAAAATATGATGTCATATAAAGGGTTCGAAAAATGGATCGAAAATAATAAAATTGCACCATCTACTATATTTAAAAATCCAGTAAAATTACAACTATTTGAATCAAATATCGAGCCATTTATTCGTTGTATGCATATAAGAAAACTTAATGCATGTGGTTGGGTAAAAATAGATAATTATCAAAAAATAGATGATGTATCATTTTGTGATTATAACATAAGCACTAATTGGATGGAATTGAACCCTTGTGATGATAATTCGATTCAAAAATTTATTGTAGCATCTTTTGATATAGAATGTATGAGTGAATCGGGAAATTTTCCACAAGCAACTAATGAATCAGACCCGATTATTCAAATAGGAACTGTATTTTCTTATTACGGAGAATCAGAACCCTTTTATAAACATATGATTACGTTAGGAGGTTGTGAAAAAATAGAAGCACTAAAAGATGTGGATATTGAATCATATAAATCAGAAAGAAATGTTTTACTAGCATGGACAAAACTTATTCAAAAGATGAATCCAGATGTAATAACTGGATATAATATAAATGGTTTTGATTTTGAATATATGTATGAAAGAGCGAAAAAAATAGAACAAATGACAAAAAAACCTCTTGTGGAATCTTTTTTAAAGTTATCTAAAATAATAGGTGAAGAAGCTCCTTATAAAGTAAAAGAATTATCTTCTTCAGGTTTAGGTGACAACTTATTAAAATATATATCGATGGGTGGAAGAATCATTATAGATTTGATGAAAGTTGCTCAAAGAGATTTTAAATTAGATAGTTATAAATTAGATAATGTAGCAGCACATTTTATAAAAGAACCAATAAAAGGTAGAAGTGTTAATAAAGAAAATAAGACATCAATTTTACAAACTACAAGTACATATGGTATTAAAGAAGATCAATTTGTAAATATTACATTTAATGATGGATTAACAGATAATAAACATGATGAAAAATATAAAATATTAAACATAGATGAAAAAGAAAAGAAAATAACAATTGATGGTATAATTCCCGATGAGTTATTTGAAGCTCCCAATAAAGTATATTGGTGTCACGCCAAAGATGATGTATCTGCTAAAGATATGTTTAAAATGTTTAAAGGAACAGATAAAGATAGGGCTATTATAGCAAAATATTGTATTCAAGATTGTGTATTGGTAACAAAACTTATGGAAAAATTACAAATTCTTAACAACAATATAGGTATGTCAAATGTTTGTAGTGTTCCATTATCTTATATATTTATGAGAGGCCAAGGTCCAAAAATTTTATCTTTAGTAGCTAAAAAATGTAGAGATATGGAACATTTAATTCCAAAAATAAGTCAGAATAATACAAAAAAACAAGATATTCCAGGTTTTGATTCCATCTATCATAAAGTAAAAAAAAACAAAGATGATGAAGAATCATCAGAAGATGAAGATGAAGAAAAAGTTGGTTATGAAGGAGCTACTGTTTTCCCTCCAGTGAAAGGTGTACATTATGAACCTATACCAGTATTAGATTATGCAAGTTTATATCCAAGATCTATGATTTATAGAAATATTTCACATGAATGTATTGTAATAGATCCAAAATACGATAATTTACCAGATTACAATTATCAAACAGTAACATTTAGAAATAATGACAATACAACAACTACTTGTAGATATGCAAAAAAGAAAGATGGAACTAGAGGTATTTTATGTTTAATTTTGATAGAATTATTGGATAAACGAAGTGCTACAAAGAAATTAATGGAACAATCAGAAGATAAGTTCTTAAAGAATATTTATGATGGTTTACAATTAGCTTATAAAGTAACTGCCAATGGATTGTATGGATTACTTGGTGCTTCTACCTCAGCAATTTATATGAAAGAATTAGCAGCATCAACAACAGCAACAGGACGTGAAATGTTAGAATTTTCAAGAGATTTTATTCAAGGTCCATTTGGTAATTTAGTAAACCTTGCAATACATGACAAAGAAAAATTTCAAATAGAAGCAGAAAAATTATTTACTTGTCAAAATGAAATGTTGAAAGAAGTTTATCCATCTGTTTATACCTATACACCTGATAAAAAGTTTAATGAACCAAGACAAGGTAGACAGACTATGCAAGATTTTATAGATTATTTTAAAAACACAGTTAATTCTGTTTTAAATGAAAATTATGGTGTAAAACCAAAAATTATTTATGGAGATTCAGTAACGGGAGACACGTCTATTTTATTGTTAAATTCTGAAAATAAAGTAATAATTAAAGAAATTAAAGATATAGGAGAACGATGGTTTAAATATGACCAATTTAAATCAGATGTTCAAGGATTGAGAGATAAACAACAAGATTGTAATGTAAAATTTAAAGTATGGACAGACAAGGGATGGGCTAATATTAAAAGAATTATTAGACATAAAACTAATAAAAGAATTTATGAAATTATGACTCCTAATGGCTATGTTAAAGTTACAGAAGATCATTCATTATTAGACGAATATGGAAATCAAATTAAACCAAACAAATGTGAAATTGGAAAAAAATTATTACATAATGATAAATTTGAATTTGAAGATGTTTATTCAAATAAATATTTGAAGGAATATTTTAAAAATTTTAATGGTCAAAATATAAATGATGAATATATAATCAATGTAAATTCAAATATTCATGCTTCACTTATATACTATTATGCCAAACAAGCAGGTTATAATGCATTTATAGAAAAGAAACTTTCTGGATTTACTATTAAATATAGTAATAATAAATTAGATAATAGCAATAATTATAATATTATAAAGATTACAGATTTTGGTTATATAAATGATTATGTTTATGACTTGGAAACAGATGTTGGACATTTTCAAGCAGGTGTTGGTTCGCTTATAGTTAAAAATACAGATAGTGTCTTCTTTACTATGAAAATTCACGATAAAAAGACATTAGATATTAAAACAGATAAAGAAGCATTATCAATGTGTATTGAATTAGGACAACTAGCAGGAGCAACCATTTGTAAGATTTTACCAGAACCTGAAGAACAAGTTTATGAAAAAACTTTATGGCCTCTTGTATTACTTTCTAAAAAACGTTATGTTGGAAATTTATATGAAACTGATGTAAATAAGTATTATCAAAAGAGTATGGGTATTGTATTAAAACGTCGAGACAATGCAAAAATAGTTAAGATAGTAGTTGGAGGCATTGTCAATTATATTTTGAATGAACGAAGTAATCAAGGTGCAATAGATTATACGAGAGCATTAATTAAAAAAATTTTGCGAGGTTCTTATGGTATAGATAAATTTATTATTACAAAAACTTTAAGAGGTGAATATAAAGGAGCAAAATTAACTACAACTGAAACCATAGATAAAACTACAGGAAAGAAAACAAAAATATTAGCAGGAACAAAAGGTTCTTGGGCTTGGGATGATATTGATTCGTCATTAGCACATGTAACTTTATGTCAACGAATAAAAAAAAGAGATCCTGGTAATAGTCCAGAAATGAATGACCGAATACCATATGTATATGTAGTACCTAAAGGTAAAGTATTATTGCAAGGTGATAGAATTGAAGATCCTAAATATGTATTAGACAATAATTTAGAATTGGATTATTTGTTTTACATAACAAATCAAATTATGAAACCAAGTATTCAATTTTTAGAACAAATTGCACGTAATCCAGAAAAATTATTTCAAAATTATATTAATAAAGAAATAAATAGAAGAAAAAATATATCATCTATTTATGATTATGTGGTAGAGCAGGATGTAGAAAAAGAAGAAGTTGAAGAAACTATATTGGTATCAAAAAGTAAGAAGAAAGAAGACATATTCGATAATAACCTGGAAAAAGATCTGGAAAAAGATCTGGAAAAAGGTTTGAAAAAAGGTTTAGAAAAAGAAAAACCCGAACAAAATAAAAAGAAACTTACTTTTAATAAAATAAATTTTGAACAAAAAAAGAAAGTAGAATCGACTATTAAACCAAAGAGTACAAAACCATCTTTAACTATTGAATTATGATTATGAATACAACTATAAAAAATTTTTTTTATTTTTCTAAGAAAATTATATAATTTATATTTTTCTGCGAATCATGCGCATATTTTTCTTTTCACTGACACTTGATTTAACTTCAGATGAGTTGAAGGGAAAAATAGACAATCCGCCCTTTTGTGATTCAGATTCTTCTTCACTTCCATCTGAATTATTAGTTTCAGTTTCTTCTTCACTTTCTTCTGATTCAGTGCGTAAAGAACTTTCTGATTGATTTAAACTTGATTTATAAGATGCTTCAGTATCATCATCTTCATCAGAGCTTGAACTAGAACTGGAACTAGAACTGGAACTATCATCTTTTCTATCAGCAGCTTTTTTTCTGTCGCCTCCTTTGTAATTTTTTTTGCCTTTTTTTGCTTTAGCTTTTCTTTTTTTTGCACCACCATCTTGTTCATCATCTTTTTTACCATCACATCCACAACCACCACCATTTTGCATATTTCCGTCAGTATTAATTTTATTGACTTCCTTTAAAATGATTTCTTTGATTTGTTTAATGGCTGTATCATCAGAACTAGTTGATAAATATCTTTCTTCTTCTTCAGCATTACCACCTTTTTGTTTTCCTTCAAGTTCATTTAAAATTTTGAAAACATTGTGTCTTAGATAACGTCTTCTTCTAGCAACAAATCTGGGATCTTGTTTTTTGCCACCACCGACTAAGTTAAAATCGATATCTAGTTCATCTTCTTCGCCTTTTTCTTCATTACCACCAATTATAGGTAATGGTAATTTTTCATTTTGGTGTAATTCTGAAATATTTAAACTTTCCAAAATATCTTTTTCATCCTCTATGTTAAATAATTTTTTGACATTGCCAACTGTAGTATCAGGATTTTCTGGAGTAGAACCACTTGAGCCCATTTAATATTATAATATAATTATATAAATAAAAAAAAGTTTTATTAATTATTTATATCCATTTTAATTATTTATATACATTTAATATAATTATATCTATTTTATATTTATAATAGATTTTGATGAAAGAAATAATTTTAACGCTTATATTAATATTTTTAATATTATATTTTGTTTATATAAATTTATACACTGATGATAATTTGATTTATGAAAAAGCAACCTTTGATAATGATTATTATTGGGTTAGAAATATGTCAGATAAGAGTCAAGCAGCAAATACACTGGCTGTAATTAAAGCTAATATGAATAAATTAATTGATTATCTGCAAAAGAATATAGATAAATTTCCAGAAAACGCATCATCTATTAAAGATTTGGTAAAAAGAACTAGAAAAATTTATATTATGGAAACACCAAAAGATGAAAAATATACTTCTTATACAATAAATAAAGGTGAAAAAATTGTATTTTGTTTAAGAAGTAAAGTTTTACATGATATACACGATATGAACACCATAATGTATGTAGTTTTACACGAGATGGCACATGTAATGTGTTCTGAATATGGACATACTCCTCTATTTAAAGAAATTTTTAAATTTTTATTAGTTCAAGCAAATAAAATTGGTATATACAAAATAACTAATTATCGTATTAATCCTGCTGATTATTGTGGAATGGAAATTAATGAATATTTATTAGATGGTGTAAAGATAGAATAAATTTAAAAAAATTGAAAAAAATAATATTAGTATATTATGAATTATTTGTGATTCTATAATGGAACAATATATTATATATAAAGATAAACTGATAGGTGAAGGCGTAGATGGCAAAATCTACAAAGCAAAGTTCAAACATGAAGAAATTGTTGTTAAAGTAATGGATAATCAATTTGATAAAGAAGGATTAAAGAATTTTATTGAAGTTAATAAAATTGCAAGTAACAAAGGTTTTGGACCAACAATATATGACATATATGTTAAAGACAATTTAATTTATATTTTTATGGAACAACTTGATGGTACAATCGATGATTACATTAAACAAAGATTAATTACAAGCCAATCTTTAAATTCTATACTAGAAGAAGTAAAAAATAAAATAAAAGTATTGCATCAAAAATTAATTGAAGAAAAAATAACAATTGAAGAAAATATATCAGATAATTACATGTTTAAAGGAGACATAATCAAAAGAATTGATTTTACAAAAAGTCATATTAAAGATAAATTAACTAATAATGACTTGAAAAAGTATAAATTTATTCATATTACTAATCCTATATCAAATAATTTAGAAAAGTTATTTTTAGTATAACTTTTCTTAAAAATATTTTTTTACTTTTAAACAAAAAATTGAAATTATATATAAATATGTTTATATTAATAATATAATACTATGAATAATAAGGAAAATACACCATCTACATCTATATCTTTGACTGAAGAACAACAAAAAGTATACGATGAATTAATAAAATTTATAAAAGTAGATAAAGAACAACAAATTCTTTTGACATCTGCTGCAGGAACTGGAAAAACTACACTTGTTAGTAAATTTATAAATGATGTAATAAAAAACAAAATTTGTAATAGAATAGTAATTGCAACTCCTACTCACAAATCTTTATCAATTGCTAAAAGTAAATTATTCGGAACTAGTGAAAAAACAACAATATCAAGCAATATTGATATTATGACTATACATCGTTTATTAAACTATCAAAAATTAGTTGATACAAACGGAGAAGTAAATTATTCAAAAGGTGGAGCTGAAACTAATTGGTCAATTTATAATTTAGTAGTAATAGATGAATGTTCTATGTTAAATAATCAGATAATAAAAGATATAGAAATAGAAATAAAAAAAGAAAAAAATAAAAAATTAAAGATTATTTATACAGGTGATATGTTTCAACTTCCACCAGTCAATCAACAAAATTCAGAAATATTTACAAAAAAAATAAGAACATTAACATTAGAGAAAATTATTCGAACAAAATCTCAAAATATCATGCAATTGTCAAAAAAACATCGTGAGTGGATAGCATCAAATAAAGATGATGACATGCCCTATTTATCGGATCATATAGATGATAGAATAATTTTGCATTCCCAGAAATTAGTTGATAAATGGTTAAATAAGTTTGTTGAATTAGTTAAGGGACAAGGTATAGATAAAAATGTATTGGACAATGATAGTATGAATAATAATATTATTTTGGCTTGGACAAATAAGAAATGCAATAAATACAATGATTATATTAGACAAAAAATGTTTAATAAAAAGGATTTGAATAAATATGAATTAGGAGAAATTCTTATTTTTAATGATTTTCACAGAATTGTAAAACAAAATATTATAGAAAATAACAATGATAGTGAAAAAGTAAAATATGAGAATAGTATAGTTAGTTTTTACACATCTGAACAAATAAAATTACATAATATAAAACAAGATAAATTTAATTTTGAAAAGATTAAGAATTTAAAAAGTACAGATATTCCAGAAGATATTTCTATGAAATTTGTTAAAACTATTACATCAATAAATAAAAAATTATTAGAAACAACAATGGATGTTTATTTTATGGAAGTACAAAAAATATCAGAATTAAAAGATAATAATGCACCTATTTATGAAATTATATCGATACATCATAGTTCAGAAAAAGAATATAGTGCTTTAAAGGATTATTTTGAGGAACAAATGATAAAACTAAAGAATGGGTGTTATAAAATGATTGAGGATTTAAAAGTTCCAAAAAGTTCAGATAATTCTAGTTTTAATATGATAAAAGCGGAATATATAAATATAATAGATAAAAAAATTAATAGAATATGGAAAGATTGGCAAACAAATGTCATAGATATATTTGCTCAATTAAATTACGGATATTCAATAACAGTTCATAAAAGTCAAGGTTCTACATTCAAGAATGTATTTATTGATATAATGGATATATTTGATAATCCAAATCAACCAGAAAGACTTAAATGTCTATATACAGCAATAACTCGTTCTTCACATTCTCTAGAGTTATTAGTTTAGAATAAACGAAAAATATGTTTAATATAAATTAAAATTATTTGCATTTAAATTATAATTTATGCAGAATAATTTTTTAAAGTATAATAAATTAAGTTTATATAAAGATGGTTTAAAAAAATTTATAGAATTACAAATAAATCAGGACAACAAATGGAATAAGGCCAAAAAAGTATTGATGAATAACTTGAATTATTTAGATTATATTATAGGAATATTATTTTTGACTGAAATGAACAGAAATTGCAAAAATAATAATATTTCAATTCATGGTTATTATATATCAAGTGCATTAATGAATCTATTTATAAATGTAAAGAATAAAATTTTTTCTGGTAAGAAAATATCAAATGAAAGTATAATGTTTTTATTTAACAATATAGCCAATAATGTAGAATATCTTAATTCAAGAGTAGATTCAAATAATCAAATTAGAAAAAAAATTAATGATAATTTGAGTAACTTAATATTAGAAATAACACCATTTATAAATGATATTGTTTATTATGAAAAAAAACATAAAAATTCAACAAATCCTGAATTATCAGCAGAACAAATAGTTTGGAATCTTCATGATGATATTGAAAAAAAAGAAACAGAAACAGATATTGAATATTTAGGTTCTTGCAATAAAAATTGTTATAGTTGTTGGGTAGACGAAATATTAACAAAATTTATATATGTACTTTTAATAATAGCTAAATTTATGGGAACTGGTATGACTAAAGATCCAAATTTATATAAGTTGGCAGAATACTACTCAAATATTTTTTATACAGTTTTAAAATTAGAAAGTATTAATAGTTCGAATATATATTTTGATAACTTTTATCAAAATTTATTCGCTAATTATCAAGATTACAAAAGTAAATTGATTTATTCCATAATGGAGTTAGGAATAAATTCTGACACTATTGATGAAATTATAAATTATTTAGATGGTGATATTATAAGTAAATTTTTGGATAAAAAAATTACAATAAATTAAATTTTATAAACTATATTTATAATGAATTATAATTCGTATAATCAAAACAATAAAAATACAAAGTATAATACAAATAAAGAAAATTTCTCTAAAAGTCTTTCTAATACAAAAAATTCTGGTATAGAACAAGAATTTAAGCCAAAAAGTTATAATGGTATCTTTATAGTTTTATTGACTATTTTATATATTTTATTTATTAATAAATTAGCAGAAATGCTTTCGTCATCTTCGGAAGAAGATAATAAAATTTCTAGTTATGTAATGACAGTTTATTTCATAAGTATAATGAGTTTAGTAATTGCTTTTATATGGATAACTCGTGAAAATAATGGAAATTATGTTTTAAGAAAAAGTTTAACTTATGGTTCATTGACTATGTTAATTTATAGCGTTTTGAATTATTGGGAATATTTAGATGATTATGCTAAATTAATAATGTTGGCTTTGAGTATAAGTTGTATAATTTATTACGCTTATTGAGAAATATTTTTTGTTTAATAATGTTTATTATAAATAATATATGAATGACATAAATTTATATATTTTAAATTTTGAAAAAACTAATTTAAAATTAATTATAAACAACTTCATAAATAAAATAAAAAAAAATTTAGAAGAAGAAAATTTACAAAAATCTTTTGAAAAAATAAATAATTTAATTGATTCATTGATTGATGTTTGTATTAAAAATAAAATAAGTTATTTTATAAATAATAATATAAGTTTTACAAGTATTAAAATAAATTTTAAAATTGAACTAGAAAATATACTTTTAGAATTATTAAAGAATAAATATCTAAATATTGAAACAGAATTATCAAACTTAACACAAGATGATTTTATTAATATAAAAAATAAAAATGAATTTGACGAATTTTTATATAAATTTACAACAAGCAATTCAAAAAACAAAGTAAAATTTAACAACATTGCATCAGAATATACATTTGAGAATAAAAAAAATAAAAAAATTAATAAAAAAAAAATAAAATCAATAAAAATAAACTTTATTGAAGAAAATAAAGAATTGTCTGTAGACAATAAATTAGTTATTTTATTAAAAATTTTATTTATTCAAGAAGAAAATTTAAAAATATTTGAAAAAAAAATATTAAAGATTTGTAAAATTATAAATGATTTAGATATTGAATATGATATATTGCAACCTTATAAAAAAGAATAAGTAAAAAATAAAAACTTATTATATAAAATATATTAAAAATACATTTAATAAATTAATGAATTTATCTAATCATAAAACTTATATTGAAAAATTATGCATTATGTCAAATAACTCTTATATATATGATGAACAATATATAAAAAATAAGTATAATATAAAATCATATGATAAATTTAGAAAATATTTTAAAAAAAATCATAACGACAAATTAATTTTTAATTCAGAAAAATCTGAAAAATTTTTTATTCAAGTGATGAATTTAGATGCAGTTTATATGTTAAATAAATATGGCAATAATGCTCTACAAAATATTGTTAATTTTTTCATTCAAACTAATGATTGTTATTTTTTTAATATGTGTGATGAAATAAGTGCAAAAAATAATAAAAATATACATTTAAATGAGTGTAAATGTAATATCAAAGTAAAATCAGTAGTAAATTTATCGATAAATGCATTAATATTTATTTTAATAGAAAATCATTATTCTGATAAAGTATATTTAAAAATAGAGAATATAGAAGATGAAAAATATAAAAATGAAACTATTGTTGCAAAGTTGCAAAATAATAATTCAAATAAAAAAATGATTGATTCAATAAAAAAATTAGAAAGTATAAAAATGAAATTGGGAATGAATAAAGATAATATTGATTATCAATTAACAGATACTAAGCCAGAAAATATAATACTTGACAAAGAAATAATTGATACAAAAGAAACTAAACAGACTGATATATTTAAAAATGTTGATGAAGAAGAATTAAATAATTTTAATGAAAAAATAAATGAATTATGTGATAATAAAATTAATATAAAAAAATTAGAGGAACAATTAATTTCTGAAAGTGTAAATTTAGATGAAGAAAATGAAAGTTTTTATCAAAAGAAAAAAATTTTTAAAACAATAGAAAATACAAAAATAGAAAAAAATTCAGAGTCTGATCGGTATAATAATTTAATGAATTATGCAGAAAATAAGTCTTTTGCTTCAAAATTTAAGTTATCGGATTTAGAGAGTGAAAATACAAATGAATTACAAGAAACTAATCGTTTTGGAAATGTAATTATCATAGAAAATAAAGTTAAAATTGAAAAAAAAGAACCCATTGATTTAAAAAATTCATCGGATATATTAGTTTCATATAATGATTATGAATTAGGATCAACTAATATAAAAAATAATTTTGTTTTACCAAATCAAGATATTATAGTTGATAATAAAACTGCACAGAATGAAACTCTAAAAACTAAAACTTCAGAAACTAAAACTTCAGAAACTAAAACTTCAGAAACTAAAACTTCAGAAACTAAAACTTCAGAAACTAAAACTTCAGAAACTAAAATGACATTTGATGAAAAAAAAACATTAACTGAAGAAATAATAACAAATGAAAGAGTAAATAAAGAAATATTTGATGATAAAAATGAAATATCAAAGGATAAAAAAGAAGTTTTGGAAATATTAGAAAATTTAAATAAAAATTTCAACTATATAACATCAGATGATATTTTAATTGATAAAGATAAAAAAATGCAAATATGTACATTTATGGTTGAAATTAAGTATAAAATTTATGGTATGTTTAGACAAATTGAAAAAAACAAAATAATAAATTCACAAAATAAAAGTAAAATAATGAATAATTATGAAAAAATATATCAATATGTAATTCAATCAAATAAAATAGGTAGTACGGGAGAAATGATTGAATTTAAAAAACACAAGGAATTAATAGATATTATAATTGAAGATATAATTCGGTTGTAATAAAAATATATAATTTTTTAAATATAGAAAAGATATTTTATATAAATTAGTTATATAATGCCAGAAACAAAAAAAACTTCGAAGAAAACTTCAAAAAAAGTTTCAAAAACCGCTAAATCAAAAAAAGAACCAAAACTTAAAATTTTTTGTGGTATAAGCCAACCAATACCAAAAGGACATAGATTAGGTTCAATGAAAGAATGTTTAGAAATGAAACAAGTAAGATATTATGGTTTAAAAAAAATGGATAGTAAATTAATTGAAAGTGTAATTGGTTCAAAAAATAATACTGAAGAATTACGAGCAAGATATTCTACTTTAAGAGTTAATTTTAATAAATTAAAAAAGGAAATTTTGAAAACAAAAAATGCTGATACCAAAAAAGAATTATTAAAAAAATTAGAAGAAATGACAAAGGAAATTAAATCAATAGAGACAAAACTAAATAAAAAATAAAATATTTTTAAAAAAAATTTAATTATAATATATAATTATATATATTATATGGAAGAAACTTATAAAACATTAAAAACTAAAGTTGAAAATTTAATGGATGAATTAAAAGATTTATCTGAAAATTACAAATTAAAAAAATTTAATATAGAAATTGTTTTAAATAATACATCCAATAATGAAAATATAACCTTAAAAGTAGATGAAGAAAATAATTTAGTAATTGCTAAATCAAAAGGTAAAGAAGAACCTAAATTAACAGAAACTATGTCAGAAGGAGGTAGTTTTAAAACTATTTCATCAGATAATACTTTATCAACCAGTATTTTTAAAACTTCAGTAATAGACGAAAGTGAAAATTTAAAAACTGAAGATTTTGATCTAAGTCACAATTCTATTAATAAAGACACAAGAATAAATTCAAAAGATAAAATGGATAATTTAAGAGGAGGTTTTATTAAATCAAAAAAAATATTAGAAAAAATAGATTTATCTACAAGTGAACAAACTATGTCAAGTACTTCAGAATTAAAAACTACTATTAAAAATATTTTTGGATTACAAGGAGGCAATAATTTAATGTCAGAAACTTCAGATTTCAAACCAAATATGAAAAAAGAAAGAATATCAGCAACTTCATTATCTGCTACTTCTGATTACAAAGTAGAAGGTAATAATAATACCTATTCAGCAACTTCTTTATCTGCAACTTCTGATTATAAAGTTGGTGGTAATAATACCTATTCAGCAACTTCATTATCTGCTACTTCTGATTATAAAGTACAAGGTAATAATAATATATACTCAGCAACTTCATTATCTGCAACTTCTGATTATAAAGTACAAGCTAATAATAATTTATACTCAGCAACTTCATTATCTGCGACTTCTGATTATAAAGTAGGCGGTGGTAATAATAATTTATATTCTGCAACTTCATTATCTGCGACTTCTGATTATAAAGTAGGTGGTGGTAATAATATGTACTCTGCAACTTCAGATGTGAATAATAAATTTGGTACAAGTAAAATGGATATAATAAAACAAAAATTAAGAGAATTAGAGTCATCATATGATAAAAATGTATTCAGAAAAAACAAATTACAATCTGGAGGAAGTCGACAACCGGCAATAAATGCCGACAAGTTCAAACAAATGAAAGAAACTATTGGAATTAATTCAAGTTCTACATCAAGTTTATGTGAATAAACTTATAGATGGAAGAAATCTTCAAATTTATTTATTTCGCCTGTTTTGTATTTCCAAGACAAGTTATAAATTGTAATAGCCCACAAACTTAAAGCAAATGTATAAGTGAAAGTTGAATACGCTTCATTATTTTTATTAAAATCATAAATTGGAGCAATAAATTTATATGAAAAACAATCATCTTCTTTTGCTGTTTCTCCATAAGCTTGTTGTCTAATAAATTTCTCAGCAACAGTCAAGCTACAAGTATTATTGTTAAGCCACCAGTGAAGTAAAATAAATGGTACTATTATTGCATGTAAAGACAATAAATAATTCGAATTTGAAAAAGGTGCTATTAATACAAATATTAATACAATTAAATGTAAAACGGTAATAAGTGTCAATATACTATCATTTAATAAACTCATTTATATATATTTTCATTATATAAAAAAGTTTATTAAATTAACAATAATTTACAAATAGTAAAACCAAATAGTGTTGACATAGCCAAATAAGAAAATTTACTAAAATTTTTGTTGTTGTTAAATTTATAAATAGGACTTAATATTTTATAAGTTAAACATTCCTTCATTGAAACATTTTTATAAATCTTTTTTCTTAATGAAAATTCTAACATTGATAAGCAACAATTGTCATCATTAAAGTACCAATGCGACATAATCATTAGAATTAAATAAGAATGAAATAATAATCTATCTTTATTTTTACTTACAAAAGGCGTCAATACAATATAATTAAAAATTCCAAAACGAATGGTTTTGATAGTGTATAAACTTAAATAATGAAAGAACATTATTGATTTAAGTTTTTATATAAAAAATCTTTTATGTTATTTATAAAAATTTATAAATATAAAAAAATACATAAATTAAAGATTTTTGTTATTTATGATATCAATTATACCATAATATCCCGTTTTAGTTTGCATTGCTTTAAGTTTATTATAAGCTAATCTATATTTTATATATTTTGTTTCATAAGCTGTTTTAAAATATGGATTATAAACATCAATTGTATTTATTAAAGTACAATTGAATGGTATTTTGAGATTTTCTTTAATTATGTTTAGTATTATTTCTTTGTTAAGATCATTATCTGTAGCTATATTAAAATTAATTTGTAAAACTTGTAAAGTAATAGGTAGATTATTAAAATAATCGGTGATAAATTTTTTTATTTCGTCTTCCTTTTGTATATTTAAGTATACATCAAGTGTCAATTTATCAATATCGTTGCTTAAATTTGATAATTTATATGCATTGAACATATTTATTTTTATAGTTTGATTAGTTCCTATTATTTTTTTTTTATTAAATTTTGAATACATTCTTTGAACATTATATAAGTGTTATAATATATATAAATCTTTATATATTATAAATATTCATTTTTTTTAAATAGTTATTTATATAAAATGAATATTTTAGAGGCATATATAAAAAAATATAAACAATTTATAATTTTGATATTAGGACTTCCTTGTTCTAATAAATCGGAAATTGCAAAAGAATTGGTTGAAGATTTACATTTACCAATAATAAATATAAACGATTATTTAAAAGAAAATGCATTTGTGGAAAAAATAGTTTCTGATGTAAAATTTAAATTATATGAACATCCCGATAATTACGATTGGATAGCTCTTAATAAAGATGTTAATGAAAAAAAATCACAAGGTGTAATTATTTATGGAAATTACTTTGATGGTTCTAAAATAGATTTTGAATTTGATTTTTGTTATTTTTTTAGTATGAATACTAATTTATGTAAGAATATTTTAATTGAGAAAAAAATGTTACCATATAAAGAAGATGATCAGAAAGTTAAAATTTATTTTAATGATATATTCAATCCGATATATGAAGAATTAAAAAAAGATATTAAAATAAATAAATTTTTCAATATAAAAGAAAATACCACATTTGATGAAGTTTATGATGAAGTATTTAATAATTTAATGAAACTAATAAAAGATAAAATATAATTTTATATATAAATTTGAAGAATACAATGATGCTATAAAAATATAAAATGAATTTTGCAATATATTTTATATCAATATTATATATAATATTTAAATGCAAACGCCAAATAAAGATATAGTTGATTTAATAGTTCAAATGAACCAAGCACTAATAAATAATCCAATGTTAGAAACAATTGCAAAAATAATAGTATCGAGACGTAAAAATCGTAACATTGCTATAAATGAGAAATTAACTGAAAGTGAAACTGAACAAATAAATAATTTACTTCCAATTATTTCTTTACCGATTGATGTTTCAAAATCTACACCTGCTCCTGTTCCTGTTCCTGCACCTGGTCCTATTGAGACAATAAATGATACATCGATTAAAAGTGCAAACTTTAATAATTTAGTAAAAACTATTAATGAGAATATAACAAAGGCTCATAAAGGTATAATAAATAGTGGAAATATTTGTTATTTAAGTTCCTATATTCAATTGTTATCATATATTCCTGACTTTATTGAAGAATTAATTACACATAAAGACCAGCCAATTACAATATATAAAATAGAAAATCAAAATAAATATATACAGACCAATTATAATGACGTGATAGATATTTTTTATAAATTATATTCAGCTACTGACAATATAAAGATAAATAATCCTATATTTTATAAAGATGGTGCTGTAAATGATTTACAGGAAGATTCTTTGGAAGGTATGGAAAATTTTTTTAAGAGAATAAATTTAGGATTAGAATATTTTAAGGTTACCGAAATGTCCAATAATATTTGTTTAGATGGAAAAAATATTTCAAAAAAAGAAGAAAAATTATTATATTTAGCCTTATCCATTAATGATAGTATTACACCTTTTTCACTGAAAAATGGGACAGTTAAAACAAAAAAATTTGAGGAAAAAAAATTAACATTTAACTGTGAAAAGGCATAATTGAACCTCTTAGAGGCTAACATCTATTTGACAATCTACTTTTGATTAATATGTTCCTCAACATATTAAGTAGATGGTTAGATGTTTTTATTTTATTTCATAACCTCTTGTATATCTTAAGGGTCTTGTTTTGTCTTTCAAATATGATTTCACTATTTTTATCATATTATTTGTTGCATTCTCATCACGATTTATACATCCCAACCTGTTATTTTCCGCTTTAAACGTTAGGACCGAATGTAATTTTCGTGATATTCCTTTCTTGTCATTTATGTACATATTTTCACATCTATTTTCTGTTTTATAATGCAAACATGATGTTCTAAATTCGTCTATCATATAGATTGTAAAATATTCTGATAATTTTTTCTTTAATGCTTTATTTGGAACACTTATCCTTTTGATACCATTCGAACTTTTAGCATCCCAATCTCCAATTATTAAAGCTGTATTTTCATCATACTTTTTTTTAATATCATTAACTAACCTATCTTCTGCTCTTTTTTTCTGTATATATGAGTACCATTTATATTGTCTAAATTTGTCATCTTTATACTTTTCTAATAATACTTCATTTAATTCATTCTTCTTTTTGGTATATTCTTTGAATTTATCATAATTGCAACTTTTTGAATTATAATCACTTAATTTATTTTCTTCTTTTGTGATTTCTTTTTTATCCTTATAATTTTTAATTACTTTTTGATATTTTAATCTTTTATTTCTATTCAAATGATTTTTTGCTCTGTAAATGAATTTATTTCCATTTTTATCTTTTGCATAAATTACATTCTTCATTCCTTCGTCAAAAACTGCCCAATTTTTAGTTTTGAGATCTTCATATTGTTTATCTGTTAATTCTTCTAAATATGGATATTCGATTTGTGTTGTTTGTTTTTCTAATCTTTCTTTTTTCTGTTCATCTTTAATTTTCTTTTGTTCTTCTTTTGGCAATTTCTTAAATTTTGCTTTTTCCTCATCTCTTTTCTTCTTATTTGCTAATTTAAATTTTTCATTTTCTTCTTTCTTTTGTTTTTCTATTTTCTCCTTATATTTTTTCTTTTCATTGTCATTCATGTCTTTACATTTTTCTTTCATCTCTCTTTTTTTCTTTTTCATATTTGTTTTCTTTTCTTGTTCCTTTACTATATAATCTTTATGGATTAACTGAATGGAAACCGAGAAACAATCAGTAGATATTCTGTGATCGAACACATAATCTTTTTGGTTAAACACTTTTTTATCAAGTTTAAAATACTTATCCCATAAATCATGTTTTGTATGTTCAATGTCAGTCAAATAATTATTTTTATCTTTTTCCACAAACAATTCAATTAACGATTTTGTGTCTATTGGACAATATTTCATAATTATATCTGTTCTTAATGGAAAGAATTGAAATGCTTTTGTACCTTCTTTTTCGATCTCCAAACACATATAAATCATTGCTTTAATATATTTTTGTGGATTATTTTCAATATCAAATTCGTAACTATCTTTAAATTCCTTAGGAAAAATATTATTTCTATGTTTATTTATCCAATCATGATATTTATTATTACATTTTAAAGTGTTATTTAATAGATCTTCCTTAATTTCATATAATTCTTTATTTAGGGTTTTTCTCAAATCTGTTTTCTTTCCCTTTTCACATTTATTAACTAGTTCACTGTTCTGTTTTTTAAAACACGAATTGACAAATCTCTTGACATATTTGATAAAGTGAATTTTAATATTATTTTCAACATTGGTGAGCATATCAATTGACATGTATCCTAAAATTTGTGATAAATTAGTGCCATCAAGTTTATTATCATAACCTAATTTGTTATATTCATCATCATAAAATTTAAGAAACTCATTGTATAATTTTAAATTGTCTCCTTTTGGTTTAGGCCCTTGACTTTCTTTTAATAATGCTTTGAAACACATTTTAAATGTATCATCTGTGATTACTGGAATATCTTTTTTATTATAATATTTATTTAAAATCCATAATCTTAAAAACTGATATGTATGAATAACAAGTTTATGGGTTCTAAAACAAGCATCAAATAATTTAGTTATATCCAAATCATTTTTAACTATTTTTTCTATAGAACATTTAACAGTTCTATATTTATCAGGTGGTCGTTTCATATATACTATATACAGAAAATAAATTTTTATATATTTTATTTTTAATAAAATTATTTATATTATTAAATGATAAAAAATAAGTTACATATTTGTAAAACAAAATATATAAATATATAATATAGATAAGTAGTGATGGAATACAAATATAATTGTGAAGAATGTAGATTTCATTGCAATGAACAAATAAGATGGAAAAAACATATAGAAACAGAATTACATAAAACAGGAAAACGAAAACAAAGATCTGATTATGGTGGTCCATATGATTGTGAAGATTGTGACTATACAACACCAAATGCCACAACATTTAAACAACATAAACTAAATGAACATGCAGATAAAGAAACAAGAGAAAAGGAATTTAAATATTATTGTAAATTGTGTGATTATGGAACATTTGCAAAACAGTTAATAGAAAAACATAATAAATCTGATAAACACGAAAGACGCGAAAAATATTATAAATGAAATTATTTGATTGATGTGTTTGACTTAATTATTTTTTTAGGTTTTTCTTCTGGCAAACTATTTGTGTCAGAATCAATTGATGAATTGTCGTCTTTTTCATCACTAGAATATTTTATATTATTTGTTTCTTTTATATCCTTTTCAGTAATTCCCAAAAACCTATTCAATGATTCGTTCATTGAAAAATCTATTTCTGACATAAAATATTCCTGATCATCATATTCCTCAAGAATTTGTTTTTGTTTATCATATTTACCATTTTTTCGTTTTATATTAATTTTAATCTCGTCAAAAAATTCCAATGCATAGTCTGGAAGCGGTTTTTTATCATGGATTTTTTTTACCTCATCAACAATTTTACTTATGGTTTCATATGGAGATAATTCATCGCAATCATTTCTATGAAATTTATACAAAAGATACAACCCTTTATTTTTTATTACGTATGATGATATTAAATTATTTTTTACTATACATAATATGTGTTTATGATTAGTATCTATCAAATCATTAAAATCGATATAATATGGTTCTGATTTATCCAATGTAACTATGCACATAACTATTTTCTTCTTGCTAAAATATCCCTTTTCATCATTGCTATTTTTAAGAAAAAATATATCAAATATGCTATCAAAAATAATCTGATTGTAATTTAAATCATTAAATTGGGGACATATTCTACATATGACGACATCTTTATCATTATATGCAATAAATTGATAAGAATTATGTATTTTTAAAGATGATGTTTTCCCTTTAAACTCAGCATATTTAGACCATAACCATTTCATTTTTGGATATTTTTTGTCGATTTTTTCATATATATTTTTTATTTTTTCCATTTTTAGATAATGACTTTTTAAAAATGCTTTCTTATCATCAGACGAACTTTTAATATATATATCAATTATATCATACATATCAGAAATAGGTAATATACTCTTATATTTATTTTCGCATACTTCAACAGTATGATACAGACATATACTTTGAATTACATCTAAATCTATCGGTTTCGGTTTTTTATTGTCCAATAAAATTTCCAATTTTTTTTTGTTTAAATCTATTGTTTTTACAAGCTCATCATATACTTGTTTATATTCGCCATTCTCATATATTAAAATTGGTATTTCTTTATTATCTTTATCAAATAACGATTTATTATAATCTTTAGTATTTAAATATTGTGTTATTTTAGATGTTAAACACTTTTTGAACAATGGATACATTTGCTGTGGTATGAATTCACCAGATGTTTTATTATTTACGATCACGCTATTGGCAATTGATAATAGGAATAATACATGTAATGATGCGCATCTTATACTGTGGTGTTTGATATCAATCATCTCTTTTATTTCTTCATCATTTTGTTTAAATTCTTTATAAATAGTATTTTTAATTATGAGCTGATACAATATATCATAATTTTTTTGAATTTGTTTACTTGTTAATTTTTCAAGTTCTATTTTTTTTGAAAAATCTATGTATGGTGACAATGAAGATTCTGTATTATATTTCAATAATCTTCTACATACATCGTCATTATTGTTTTCTACACGAACATACAACCTTTTTTTCATTCTGGTTAAAGCTACATGTAATAATGAATCATACACTAAATTATTTGATTCTTCGCTATATTTTTTTAAAGCATCCTCTGTTAGTCCAATCACAAATACTACATTTCGCCCATCACCCTTTGATGTATGTATACTAACTATTCTCGTTGCATCATCCGATTCATCGAGATCAATTGTACTACCGTCTTCACTTTTATGAAACACTGAATATTGCGTATATTCTTCCGACTTATAATATTGTTTCCAAAACTCTCTTATTTCTAGATGTAAAGCTTCTACTAGTGGATTTTTTTTAGTAAATGGTGTCACAATTAAAAAATCATTAGGTTTCATTTTATTTTTTTCAACTTCTTCTTTGTAATAATCCATTATGTGCTGAACCTCTATATTTATACTGCATTTATCTTTTTCTTTTGCATAAATGGTTTTGCCATTAAATATAATCAAGTTAGATTTTTTACCATCATCCTTATTATCAATATGTTTTTTAATATATGGCAATTCATATTTTTCAAATGGAATTACATCATTTACAAAATTAATTAATTTTTCACTGCCGAATCTCATAATATTATTTTCTGGTTTGGGTTTTATGAGATTTATTGTGTTGGGTAGTTGAGTTCTTGACAAAAATGTAAATGAATTATTTTCTGTTTTTATGCTTTGCAAAATATCACCAACCATGTAAAAATCAACATATCTATCTCTGCATATTTTAAGTATTGCTTTTACATAATTCTCGTCAAGATCTTGCATTTCATCGCCAACTAATAGCATTTTTTTGTTTAATGTTATCCCTCCTGCATATTTATTGTATCCAGATTTTTTACATTCAAATTCGTTATCAATAATCGAATTGACCATTGTCATAAATTTATCTATTCCTTTTTTCGATCCATTTCCAAGTGCAAAAATGAACGAATCAATCGTTGCAATAATAATTTTATGAACTTTATCTGTTTTTTTATTTTTCAATTCAATATGATATTTTTTATTTTTCTTATGAACACCAACTAATTCAAAATTGTCTGATAAATGAGTGCTTTTTAATTTTTTCTTTCCGTCTTCATCGTGATTTATAAATTCATTGTATATAACTGTTTTTGCAGAATGTTGTTTTGTTAAATACACAAATGTATCATAATGATGATATAGTGTATTATTAAATTTTTCACTCAACAAATTTGATGCCCGAAATGTTTTTCCGTTTCCTGCTCCCTGTTGACTTACATATATTGTTGTTTGTGTTATTATTTCATCTTCAAATAATTTCTGTCCCTTTTTTAATCTACTACAAAATTCTTCTTTTGATATTGGTAATTGTATATCTATCATTTTGCTTTTTACAAGAAAAGGACATACCCGATATATTTTATCATCTATATTCAAATAAATAATATCATAATCAATAAAACTTTCATATTTCCATTCATCAGTTTTAAATTCTAGAAATATTCTATTACTGTGTTTCAATTCTGTAACAATAACAGAACCTATTTCGTTATAATTATTACAATCTATCACCCATATGATATTTTTATTTACTTTTGCATAATCCTCTTTCCTGTTTAATGCTTCTTCTTTTGACATTCTACTGTGTTGAAATTCAATAATTTGTGTATCACTTAGATCTACATCAGCTCTTCTATATTTTTTATGCATATCATCGCACTTGTATTTTTGTTCTGTATATCCATTAAATTGTTTTTGCCATTCTTTGTGCCATTTAGTCATTGGATTATCTGAAGTAATCAGTCTTCTAAAATATGGTTTAATCTTTTTACCATCACAAAAAATAATTTCATTATTATCTTTATCATAAATTGTTTTTTTACCCTGCTTTACATTTTTAAGTAACTTTTCATTTTTTATAAATTCATCTATAGAATATTTACTGCCATCAATATAACATTCTTGTGAGCTTGTATTCATTTTATATATATTGTTATATAGTTGACTTTCTTTAACTTATTTTAATTTTATCAATTTTTTTACAATATATGTCAATAATTAAAAAGTATATATATAAACCATTTATTATAATAAAGGGTATATATTATATATATTTATACTATTAAAT
>Ga0194133_10002530_pt1 | contig 27967 bp, 28 predicted proteins | sample TA2KigOf40mmetaG_FD_155448 | JGI IMG/M metagenome (GOLD analysis project Ga0194133, IMG submission 155448) | Freshwater microbial communities from Lake Tanganyika, Tanzania - TA2015055 Kigoma Offshore 40m | ecosystem: Environmental > Aquatic > Freshwater > Lake | place: Tanzania: Lake... | reverse complement strand
GCCCAGCTCTAAAAACATGACAGAACCGACAATCTATTTTGGCGCCCTGCTTTGTGGCTTTAGCATTTTTTACTTTCTAGGGGCCCTTGCAACCGTCATTATTATCATGCCAATTTCTTTATATAGCGTGGCTAAGCATTATAGCAATGAAAGCAAAACCATTCTGCAAAAAGCAATATATGACACATCAAAAGAATTTCTGATGCTTATCAGCCTGCTATTGATAATTGGCACTTTCTCCACAGAAATGCGAACGATCTTTAATTTCATTATGCTCAATCCAATACTTACTGTGGCTGTGACTGGATTGCTTGGCAGTATTAATATCAGCCTAAAATTACTTGGCACCGAATTTCATCAAAAACGGCTCAACAAAGCCTTTTATGTCCTACTGCTAATCACATACATCAATTTATTCAACGTCGAATCTTTGTTTGTAATCATTACCGCTATCTCAGGAATCGTCAAATTCAATCGGTTTCTGCAAAAGACCCTGGCCAATAGTGTCATTAAAGAGTTTTCAAACCAATACTTTATTCCCCTGTTTATAATTGCCATGGTGCGCTTCTTTATCATCCAGCCCTACCAGGTCCCAACTGGCTCACTTGAGCCCACTGTTATGCCAGGTGACTTCTTACTGGTTAATCAATATGCTTACGGCCTAAGACTACCAATGACCCAAACTGAAATTTTACCGATTGGAAAACCCAAGCGTGGAGACATCGCTGTTTTCCAAAGCCCGGTTGGTGAAGAGAAATTGGTTAAACGTGTTATTGGTCTGCCTGGTGATCATCTGGTTTATAAAAATAAACAACTCATCATTAATGGCATTCCTGTTTCACAAGAGGCCACTGCAGACCAGAACGCCTCATCTGCTCAAATGCGCTTAACTGAATATTTGCCTGGTAAAACACACGACATTCTCATCATTCCCAACAGGGCTAATGAATCCATTGACCTATCGATTCCTGAAAATCATTATTTCATGATGGGGGATAATCGAGATAGCAGTGGTGATTCTCGAATCTTTGGTCCTGTGGATGCAAAATACCTGATTGGAAAAGCCTTCTTCATTTGGATGAACTGGAATCCTCAAAATGGTGAAATCGACTCAGAAAGAATTGGAAAGTCGCTTTAAGAAGTAAAAATGGAACTGCAAATGGTCAAGTACGAAATTCTGGCAAGAAAACTCAACTATCAATTTGCTAACCCCTCCCTACTCACCATTGCATGTACCCATAAAAGCGCTGGAATAAAGGACAATGAACGTCTGGAGTTTCTAGGAGACGCTGTGTTAGGCTGTACGATCAGTCAAATGTTATTTGAGCGCTACCCTGACGCATCTGAAGGCGATCTAAGCCTCATGAAAAGCCACTTGGTGTCTAAAAAGTCTTTATCTATTGTTGCCGAGCAAATCCAGCTTGAACATCATATACTATTTAACCGGAAAAAAACCCAAAAGAGCCCAGCTGTAATTGCTAACTCATTGGAGGCAGTTTTCGGTGCTATTTTCATTGACAGCAATATGCATCAGGCCAGCCAAGTTATTCTAAATCTTTACCAACCATTGCTTGAAAACATTGCCATCGGGTCTCTCAAAAACCCAAAAAATGAATTGCAAGAAAAATTACAAAAAAATCGACATGAGCTGCCAACTTATGAAATTAAGTGCTTATCTGGCGATGAACACAACCTGCACTTTGTTGCAACCTGTATTCTTAAAAGCCACAACTTGCTCACAGAGGGATTTGGAAAATCGAAAAAAGCCGCAGAAGAAGATGCGGCTAGAAAAATGATTAACCAACTGAATGAGCACACAGCGTGATTGAATTTAGCGGAATCATTACCATTTTTGGCAAGCCAAATGTTGGCAAATCATCATTGGTGAATGCTTTATCAAAGCAGCAGCTCTCAGCTGTCAATGCAAAAGCACAAACCACAATTAAAGCACTCAAAGCCCATGTCTATTTTGACAATTATCAATTAATTTTTATTGATACACCTGGAATCCAAAGTAAAAAATCTCCATTCTCTCACCGAAGTGCCAATCGGATAGCATCCCGAGAGCTGCATGATTCTGATATCAACTTAATGGTCATTGATGCAACACATTGGCAACAAGAAGATGATACAATCATCCAAAATATTCCAGTGGCTAACAAGAAACAAATTCTAGTGCTCAATAAGTGTGACTTAATCAACGATACTCAAAAGCAGACCCTGATCAATAAAGCAACCCATTTAAAACAATTTGATTTTATTATCCCCCTATCTGCAAAAAAAAATATTAACCTTGAAACCCTAAAAAGTTTATTAAAAACATTGTGCCCAAAACGACCTTGGGTAAAACTTACCGAAATTGGCACCCATGAACAATTTGAAAAAGACATTGAAGACTGTATGCGTGGCGCCATGTTAAAACTGATGAATCAAGAGCTGCCATATCTTACCAAAATACATGTCAAGTCAATCCAAACTATCAAAGACCGACAACATGTTGATGTTGAGATCATCACCGACCGTGATTCGAGAAAAAAGATGTTAATTGGGAAAAACGGTGATATGATCAAAAATATTGGAATACAATCAAGGCTATCCCTTGAATCAAGATGGAAAAAATCCGTGTACCTTAAAACCCATGTCCTAGTTCAAAATACATGAAAAAATTATTTTATAATTCCGGGCTTATTTTTCTTATCTCACTTTTGTCATATCAAATCATTGTTTTCATTGAAAGCAGCATTTCATCAACTATCGGCCCTAATGAATTTGGCCAATACAAATTTCTAATTCGTTTTATCCATGGCTGCAGTCATGTTTTTTTACTTGGCCAGGACTATGCCTTATTTTACTTTCTTTCCAAATACCTAAAAAGCAACCAGACAGAGCATTATTATGGATATTTTAAATGGGTGTTTAGTGCTTTGATCAAGCGATCTTTTTTATTCATTCTGGTATTCTTTTGGATGTACTATCAGAAATATGTTACCCTTGATATGACCATCGGAAGTGCAATTGTTCCAATTATTTGCATCGATACAATTCTTAACAAATATCTTTTATTTCACAAAGCCTATCTGCGATCTTTTATCCCCAGAGCTATTTTACAATCAAGCAGCTTCACACTGTTTATACTGATACTATTATACAATCAAAAAACCCTGACTACTGAAACCATTATTATGGCTTATGGCGCCTCCTTTATAACCTGCTGCATCGCATATTATGTGCTTTCACTGCCTTTTTATTTGTATAATCAAAGCCCCAAATACACTGAAAAATCCGAATGGATTAGCCATGGTCTGCATTTTTCTATTTCGACTTTTGTCATCACCCAGAGTCGATCCATTATCTTTTTCATGGTAAATTATTATGCACTGTGGGCACCAACATCTGGGAATGCATTATCAGAAAGTACTCTAGGATATCTTGGGACTATCACCACCATCACCTTTTCATACCACCTATACACCAAAAGTATCGAGATTTACCTAAAACCCATTATCACACGCCACCTGGAATCTGGGCGCCTCATCGAACTTCAGCAAGAAATTATCAACGCAAATCGTATCCGCTATCTCATCGTATGGACAATCACTCTGGGCATTTGCATCTTCCCTGAAAAATACCTGCTAAATTGGGGTGATAACAATCAATATATGAAAATTATCCCCGAATTAATGACCTGTGCAGTACTCTATCATATTTACACATTATGCCAACCTGCATTAGACTTTATGATTTTTGGAGGACATCAAAAATTAGCCTCACGTTTGCTGCAAATTAAATTTCTAGGCATCTGTGTCCTGGCCTATGTCCTTATCCCAAGCTATGGATTGATTGGTGCAGTTATTGCTGACTGTTTACCCGCTGCACTCAGCGCACTGGCCGCTGCACTCTGGGTACAAAAACATGGCATAATCAGACCACTGGCACTCATGTGATGCAGCAATTTTATATATTAAGAAAGCAGCCTTTTAGAGAAAAAAATTCTCTTTTTACCTTATTGACACAAGATGACCACATCATTAAGGTGATCGGATCCGACCAAACAAAAATCAAATGTCAAATCATTCAGTCTTTCCAGAGATTAGAGGCCCATATTAAAATCGGCCCTAACGCATCATTGCATACAATGAGAAAACCAGAACATTTAAGCAGCTTTCATTTCATAGGCCCGCATGTATTTGCAGGCATGTACCTCAACGAGCTCATTATCAAACTCAGTGATACCGGTATTCAATCAGCTGGATTATTTGATTTGTATCAACAATCATTAACTGATCTATCTTCCAGCAAACCCCTAGCTCCGACCATCCGAAAATTTGAAATAAAATGGCTTGCATTGCAGGGATATGGTATTGATCTTACATTTCCAGACAGCACCCCTCTTTCTGTCTTAAATGGCCAATGGAATTATAATGCCCATAGTCCTTTTTGTATTAAAGATATTAAAAATATCTTACAAGACAATGCATCAAGCACCACCTGCAAAAATATTCGCACACTGCTCCATCAAATGATTGCTGCTTTAATACCACAGCAACCATTAAACACCTTAAAATGGCTGCAATCAGTATATTGCTAAAAAAGCCTACTTATGTAACAATCACATTTATGATTCTACCACTATTAATACTTACCCCCATTTTTTCATTTGCATCCCTTGTCATTCACAATGAAACAGAGAGTGAAGTTAATGTGATCATTGAAAACAACTGCAATCCGCTTGAAGCAGTGAATGCAGAACGTCCAATTGAAAAACATGACATATTAAGCATCAATATAGAACCTGAGATTACCAAGCTCTGCCTGTTATTGAAAAATGCTCATAACCACTTATTGTCGGATAAAATTACCAACCCTAACCAGTGTAATATTAGTCTATCTGAAACAACAACACATGAACTTGAGTTACAATTACAACAGGGCTGTCATCAAGAATCAGAGCACACAGAGTAAAATTTTATTGCTATAATTCCCATATAATTGAGGAAATGATATGCAATACCAAAACATCATAGAGTTACTAAATGATGCGCAGAAAAAATATGCTAATCTGCCCGCTTTTACCAGCATGGGCCAGTCACTGACATACACTGAGCTTCTGCATCTATCTCAAAGTTTTGGTGGATTCTTACAATCAAAACTGAAGCTTAAACCTCAAGAAAAGATCGCCATCATGCTACCAAATTGTCTTCAGCACCCAATTGCAGTTTATGGCAGTTTAATGGCAAGACTTTGTATTGTAAATGTCAACCCCCTGTACACCCCAGATGAACTTCACCATCAACTAGAAGATAGCCAGGCTACCACAATTATTGTACTTGAAAACATGGCTCATGTGGTTGAAAAAGCAAAGAAAGGCACTAAAATCAAGCATATCATCGTTACAAGAATTGGGGACATGCATGGCCATATCAAAGGCGCTCTGCTCAATTTTGCAGTCAAATACTTAAAAAAAATGGTTCCCCCTCACCAACTTAAATTCATCGCTTTTAAATCCATTTTCAATAAAAAGCATGCCCTCATAAAAAATGACATTCTACCCACAGACCTGGCGTTTCTTCAATACACCGGTGGAACCACAGGCCGTTCGAAAGGCGCAATGTTAACCCACAGCAACATTTGCGCAAATATCCATCAAGCGCAAGCGATTGTGCCAGAAAAACTTTATCAAGCCAATACTACCATTTTAACAGCTCTTCCTCTCTATCATATTTTTGCTTTGATGGTTTCTTTCATTACATTATCCTATGGTGGTAAAAACCTACTTATCATTAATGCGAAAGATATTAATTCGCTGATTACTGCCTTTAAGTCTGAACCAATACACGGGCTTCCTGTTGTAAACACCCTTATGGTTCACCTACTGCATCACCCAAAATTCAATGGCATAAACTTTCAACATTTACGGGCCACCATTTCAGGTGGAATGAGCACACAAACCGCTATCGCAAAACAATGGCAAAAAGTTACAGGCTGCGTGGTAAATGAAGGCTACGGACTATCTGAAACATCTCCCATCATTGCATTATCGAATAATCACAACTCCTTTTCAGGTAACGTTGGACAGGCTGCGCCTTTAACTGAAATTAGAATTGCTGACCCAAATGATCATGCTCTGGATCCTGACTGCCCAGGAGAAATACAAGTGAGGGGACCTCAGGTAATGCAGGGCTATTGGAATGTTAGCACAGAATCAAAAGAGCACCCATTTACAAAAGATGGTTGGTTTAAAACAGGTGATATTGGTAGCTTAAGTGCAACTGGGCATCTGACTATCTTAGATCGGCTCAAGGACATGATCATTGTCAGCGGCTTTAATGTTTATCCAAATGAAGTAGAAAATGTTCTGGTTCAACACCCGAAAATCACTGAATGCGGTGTCGTTGCTGTAAAAGATGAGAATGGAGATGAAATCGTTAAAGCTTTCATCGTAAACCCAGATCATGACCTTAGCGCTGAAGATGTTCGAAAATATTGTTACCAATATTTAACCCATTATAAGGTGCCTAAAATTATAGAGTTTATTGACGAGCTACCTAAATCAGCTGTAGGAAAGGTATTAAGAAGAAAGTTAAAAACGGCAGCATAACTTATCGCTATTTCACAGCCAACAAACCTTTGGCCATTTCCATGCCTTGATGATGATCCCCACTCATAAAATAAAGCCGACCCATCACTTTAACTCCAACAATCTCCTCAACCCAAGACAGCCAACGATTTGCCAACTGGATTTGCTCATCAACCCGATAGGCCAATAAACCAAGTTCTCCATATAAATGGACGTGGCATGTGGTTTGTAAATTCTCAAGCAAATAATCAACAGCTTTTTTAGGGTCTTGAGAAAATTGCTGTTTATAATCCAAAAATATAATTTGATCTTTGCTCAATACCGATTTCCCATAAGGCCACAATGTGTAAAAACGATTGTCTCGTCGTTCAATCGATAGCTCGATTGCGCGATATAGTACCTTACAGAACTGAGCATCATCTTTAATTAACCGCCAATCATTTAAAGCCTGTTCTACAATATCAATATATTGCACCGCAAGCTCTTTCTCAGCTTCATTTAAAATCTGACACAGCAGCAATAATAACGCAGCCGATGTTTGACTTTTCAACTGTTGCCGCAAGATACTGACCGCCATAACCGCTTGCCTTTGATGCCAATATAACCTGGCACGAATACCTGCAGCTACTTCATGACCAATCAATCGCCGATTTAATAAATCCAAAATTTTTGCATCCGATAACTGCATCTGACCTGCTGAGCTCAAAAATAAAGCAAAAAACAAATCATAAATCAGCTCATGACCACGAATGTCAATGAATTTGGAAAACTTCTTGATTGCCTGATCATTCTTGCCCAAAATCCATGCTTCTATTGAATTTCTAACCAATTTATCCGCAATGACTTCATGATACCTGGCTTTATAATGCTCTGCTTTTTTAAAGAAAGTCATGCCCAATAATATAACACGAACCAGCAGATATATAGCCAATACAAGGCCAGATAAAAGCATATATGAAGAGGCCGCTTCAAAAACATACACCTGATCAAAAAGGAAAATTTCCATGTGCACCAAGGGCGGATGCATACTAACGTAATAATAACCCGCATAAATTAGCAGCCCCATCAATACATGCAGCGCACCAACTAACATCTGATTTGTTTCCTTAACTTATCAATCATCTCAGCATTTTTCTTCACAAACATCCATCCTTTACTCAGTAAGTACTGCCTGATTCGTTCAGACTTTACCCACAGCTGAACGGAGCGATTATATTTTAACCACCGATTGAGCGCAACTGCCTGCTGCATACTCTCCAAACAAACATCTCTCACAAAACCTGACTGAACCGCACCCAATAAATCAGGATGCTCATGCCAAGGCTCTATATCGTATATCTCAATCGACTCTACACAAAATTTATCAAAAACTTGGGCATTTACCACCGTTCTCCCTCGATACCAAATCCCCTTGCCAGATACATGAGAAAGCTCATTTATTATACCACCAACTCCCAGTTCAGAATTTTGACGAATATCCACAAGAGGGCAGTTGCTTTTAAGCACACGGGCACAACTTGGGCCTGATACCAAACAAATTGCCTTAAAAAACACAGGCCACTGACTGGAGACGATACTGGCCGCATGTAATGAGGTAAAAATAAAAAAATCAGCTTTGCGAACAAGGGGGGTCTGCATTATCCGATCCGCATACGGCAAACACAAAATTGTTTGCGTGGAACAATCATACCTTTGTGGGGAAAGAAGCCATGAAGAAAACAAAACAACAGCCATCTTCAGCTCCCCATTTTTCTTACCATTATACTATACTAATTTCGGAGGCTTATATGCAAATAAATCCAATTCATTTTATGCAGGATATTCCACCTGGGGTGGCACAGATTAAACAGCACTTTCAAACTTTACAAAAAAAGCAAAAATCACTATCTAATTATCCTAAAACCATTCTCAAACTTCGGGAGTTTAAAGAAGCCTACCCATTGATTCCACGTTACATCTCAAAATATGCAACCAATGAAACAATAACACATAACAATAAACCGGTTTATGTTCGATATTTCAATCAATCTGAAAAAGCACAAAAACTTATTATTTTCTTCCCAGGCGGTAATTTCTGCTTTAATCAGCAATACGATTATGATCTGCTATGTGAAGCTCTAATTAATGATAATACACAATTGCTAGTTATGCCTCCTGTTTTGGCGCCTGAAAACATTTTCCCATCAGCACATGAAAAATCTTTAGAATTGGTAACACATGTCATACAAAACCGAGAAAAATATATGCCTGGAAATGAAGTGCTATTAGTTGCTACGGGCTCTGGTTGTCATATTGCAAATTGGGTATACCAACGACTGCCAAACCGAAGCACAATTAAAAAAATTGTACTCATCGATGGCCTGTATCAAATCAACACACTGGCCTTGCTTAAAAATCAAAATGCTGAATCCCTTTCAAGCACCCTCGGCTGCTATTTTGTTGACCATATCCATAATGATCCTACAATCAACCAAATCCAGTTTTTCAATCCCTATCATCACCCTGTTTTATTTGTCAGTGGCTCTGATCATCCGCTTTGCAGTGAAACAGTCCAAATGGCATCAGTCAGTGCATTTAATTGTAAAAAAATTGATATGCTCACTGTGCCAGGTGCAATTGATGAATTCTTGATGTATGATGGAATCCAGCAGAGGGAGGCCCTTCAACTGATTAGCAGCTGGATAAATTCTTAATGAAATCAAACAATGAAAAGCAAATCTGGTTTTCAAAAGCCATAGACCCTTTGACCCAAAGACCATTAAATCAAGTGGCGTCGCTGGCTGACGATGGCACAATACTTTGGCACTATCCACTGATGCATCAAAAAAAAACCACAGAAGATCAGTTAAATCTTACTAGCCCTTTTCCAATTAAAATTAAATATCAAATTCTGGCAAAAAAACCGCAATCCTCAAACCTTCAAAAACCTGCTGAAATCAAAAATATTATTGCAATCTATTCGGCAAAAGGCGGGGTTGGAAAATCCACGATGACATTTCACATTGCCAAAGCTCTTGCAAATCATGGGTTAAAAGTTGGTATTTTAGACGCAGACATATATGGCCCCAACCAATGTGAACTGTTTAATGAGTATAGTGCACCAAAGGTAGTCGACCATCATTTTATCCCCAAATATACCCAAAATATTCACTGGCTATCAATGGGTTTACTTACAGATGACAAATCTGCTCCCATGATCTGGCGCGGCCCGATGGCATCTAAAGCATTAAAACAACTTCTCATGCAAAGTCAATGGCCTGATCTTGACTACTTATTAATTGATATGCCACCTGCCACAGGTGATATTCAACTGACCATGATGAATGAAATTGCCATTACAAGCAGTATTATTATATCAACACCATCTGCCTCATCTTACAAAGATGCAGAAAAAGGGCTCAATATGATGCAAAAACTCAATATTGATGTGCATGGCTGGATTGACAATATGACCCATATTCATTGTGATCATTGTCAGGTGCCCATATCCCTCAGACAAGCCAAGGCCCCTGCCTCCTTTCAAACCATTTCCACACATGTTGACATTCCTTTAATGCTACCAGAGCAGCATGATTTTCAAGCATTACTTTCCCCCTTCCTTCTCTCATTTTTTTCTGAGGTTGCAAAAAAACCAACTGATCGCAGTGGTAAAATTCCTAAAATTATTGTTGAATAAAAAGAGTATTAAAGGAGATTGAAATGGCTTTAAAAGAAGACCGCTGGATTAGAAAAATGGCATTAGAGCATGATATGATCAGTCCGTTCGTTGATCGGCAAATTAGCAAATTTTCAGAAAAAAAGATCATTTCCTATGGTTTATCAAGCTATGGTTATGATGTTCGTTGCACTGATGAATTTAAAATCTTTACCAATGCTTTAGCAGGAAATGGGGTCGTTGATCCAAAAGCTTTTTCCAACGACTGTTTTATCTCCGTCAAAAAAGATATTTGCATTATCCCTCCTAATTCATTTGTGCTGACAAGAACATTGGAGTATTTCAAAATACCTCGAGACGTACTGGTCATTTGTCTTGGAAAATCAACCTATGCCCGTTGTGGTATTATTGTAAATGTCACTCCACTTGAACCAGAGTGGGAAGGTCACATTACACTTGAATTTTCAAATACAACAAACTTACCTGCCTATCTGTATGCTGGCGAGGGGGTTGCACAACTTGTTTTTCTTCAAGCGAATGAAGCCTGCGAGGTGTCATATAAAGATAGACTGGGGAAATATATGGGCCAGCTTGGCATTACTGACCCTGTGGTTTAAGCATCTTGAAAAAGGGCTCTAGCTACTTTGGGCTGATCCTTCAATGGGTAGTTTAAACGATTTTTATCAACGCGTTGACGCAATAATTTACCTGGTTTGAAATGAGGCCTGAATTTTGAGGGAGTAGCAACTTTTTTCCCTGTTCGAGGATTATGTGCTCGTCGTGCTTGACGATACCGAACGGAAAAAGTACCAAAGCCCCGTACTTCGATCCGACCACCAGCGGCTAATGTTTTGCTCATCTCATCCAAAATAAAATTAACAGCAAACTCTATATCTTGAGGGGCCAAATGATCCAGTTTATAACCCAAGGACAATATCAGTTCAGATTTAACCATAGCTAACTCTCTATAATTTTTCGATAAACAATTTGCATATGTTTCAATGCATTATAAGACAATTTAACATCCAGAATACAAATGTCAACGCCATTTAGAACAAAAAATGGTCTTTCATCTAAAACTTAGGCATAATGATTACAAGAATATTGCCAAACGACCATGAATTACTTACTTAGCCTTTATTTTACAATTTTAATTTCCTGCTATGTCGCTGCGTCTCCACTATATGAAGCAAATATTAAAATGCCTGACAAAAGTGATCACGCCTGGAGAAATGGCTTACAATCGATTGCTTGCCAGGTATTTATTAAAGTCAGTGGGAAAACCAATGTCTGTCAAATTATCCCTATTAATGCCGAACTCAAAGACATTGAGGAAAAGATAAGTCAATTTCACTATCATCATCAAGATGAATCTCTATGGCTAACAATCGCATTTGACCCTGGGTTTATTGATCAAACACTGCACAAATACCACCAACCTATCTGGAAAACAGCCAGACCAAAGACATTGTTGTGGCTTGTTTTAGAGAAAGATCATCAAAATATGCGCAGCTATGAACAGATCATTAGAAATGAATCTCATCTTCGCGGCATTGAAGTCTCCACACCCATTTATGATTTTGAAGACACTCAAGGCCTGCAAGCATCAACCCCTGATCTAATTAATGTTATAAAAACAAGATCGCAAAAATACCATACCTCAAATCTAATAATCGGTATCGAAAATAACGATCATATTCAGTGGCATTTGCTCAGTGAAGACAATCATATTGAGTGGACCGCGCCCAGTAAAAACATGAGCTCAGCCATTGCAAATATCATCGAACATACCGCAGACTTTTACGCAGAAGAAAATGCCGATTATGATGTCAATCACGGACATGATGCATTATTTATCGAGATTTATGATGTTTATACCTATACCGATTACATCAAAGCATTGACAAAACTAAAAACAATCCCTGATATCCAGGAAATAGAGACTGTAGAGTTTCATGATCACCATCTGCTTATTCATTTAACAGTCAAAAATGGTGTAAGCGCCTTTGCCTCACATCTTGAGAAAATTAATCACTTCGCCCTTAATACTGGAAGCAATTATTTTGATCGATCAAATATGAGCTACCAATGGATCAATGACCTAAAGCAGTCCTAACCATGAACCAAAAGCACTTTTGGCTTAAAGAACCCATCGATCCCTATTTTGAATCATTTTATGATCCGCAGAACAAACTAATTCCCCGGATCCAAACATGGCTGGAACAAAAGTCACATTTTCATCTTCACATTCAAGGCCCCCATCTATCTGGAAAAACTCACCTACTTTATGCTTGTATGCAAAAAAAAACATCTGTATTTTTTTGTAGCATGGATAATATCCAATGGTCAGATATCAGCACTCACCAAAACAAAGATCTTTGCGTCATTGATGATATTGATCAACTCTTGCCTCATGCCATTAGCCCTGAGCAATTTATTGATCTTTACAATGAGCGACTAAATACAGGCAAAAAACTCATCACCACAGCATCTGATCAATCCATTTTAACCAGTCGAGATGATTTAAAATCACGCTTCCAATCCGCAATTTGGCATGACTGTTATCATTCGTTTTCACCTGGAGAGCTAGAAAAACTTCACCTATTTATTGCCAAGCGATTTGACTATAATCTTGATAAGAACGTTACACTCAAATTAGCCACATTATTTCCAAAAGATGTAACCACACAAATCAAGTTATTATTTGATTTTCTAGATTTCCTACAAACATACCGAAAAAAGCCCAACGCTCAATCTTTTGCTTTATTTTCCAAAAAATGGTTAAAAATATAACAAGCCACCTCCGCTGTTTTCTGGGCATCATACAGTGCCCCATGAGCCTGCGCCTGATCAAAATCAATTTTTGCCTTCTTCAGAATCTTGGATAAAACAGTCTCATGAAACATCAAAACACCAAGCGTGGCTGTATCAATCACACAAAAATGATGAATTGGAAGTTCAATGCCTGTCCTTTCTTGACATGCCAGCAGGAAATTCAAATCGAAATGAATATTGTGGCCAACTAAAATGGCCCTTTTTGCACCCACCTCCCTAATCCGTTGGTGAAGAAAATCTTGAAACTTCTCCATCATTACTCTTTCCTCAATCGCAAAACGCAACGGATGATCTGGAATAATGCCATTGACTTTCATTGCCTTTTCATTATACATCGCACCTTCAAAACCAATGACATGCTGATGAAAAGCTGGTCCAACAACCAGCTGATTCTGATCCAGATCCAAATGAAAAGCTGCTATTTCTAATAAAGCATTTTGAGCGGGATTAACGCCTGACATTTCGCAATCAAGCACAACAGGCAAGAACCCATTAAATATTTTCTTAATCTTTCTCAATCTACGGCCCCTTTTTTAACAATGATTTCATGCATCTATAATTTGACACATTTAACAGAAATGCTTATTGACAAATTTCATTGGGATCATGAAACTATAAATTATTAGTAATGGAAAACATTCATGCATGCAACAATCTCTCATTTTAGTTTACATGAGGCCAATCAAGCAGTAAATAATATTCGTCAACGTGTCGCAAGAATCTATCAAATGAATTCTCTATTAAAAATACAATTACGCAGCATGCATATAAAAAAACATGATGATATTTCCTTCGTTGATTTGCACAAAGAAATGACCATTGATAGTGCAAGCAGTATTAAAATACTGCTGCGTTGCGTAGAAGATAACCTTTCCACAATCAAGCAATCTGGCTGTAAATTGGTTTCATTAGAAAACGGTGTTTTTCAATGGCCCACCATCATCAATAACTGCCCTGCATTTTACAGATGGCAAGTTGGACAAGAGAGCATCATGGAATGGTATGACCCTCAAAACAAAAAAACATTTTCAATTAATGAAATCAACGAACCCAGTGCTGAACTTGAGCCCCTTTGGCAATAAAAACATGATCGGGCCGTCTTTTGGCAAATAAACCTGAATCTAAAACCCCTGGAATATGATTTAACCTCTCCTCAAGCGCCACTGGTTCAGCGTAAGAGAACCCATAAACATCAATAATATCATGACCCTGATCTGTTTTACTCCCAAATCGATAGCTTGGAATTGCGCCCATTGCACGAATCTGACGGGCACAAAAACTTCTGGCAGATTGAATCACTTCAACAGGACATGGTATATCTTGAAGATTCTGATGATATTTGCTTTCATCTGCAATGACCACAAATACTCTTGCCATGTTTGCCAGTAATTTTTCTTGAGTCATTGCCCCACCAGCCCCCTTTATTAGCAGAAAATCATCTGTGACTGCATCTGTTCCATCAATATAAATATCAAGATATGAAACATCATTGGCACTAACCACCTCAAAACCTTTCTTTTTCATCACACTGGTTGTTCGCTCAGAACTGGATACATAAGTACATGAGCGATTATCCAACAATGAAACAAAAGCCTCAACAGTACTGCCAGTCCCTATGCCAATAATCGTGTTTGATTGAATCATCTCAAAACAAGCTTTCGCTACCATTGTTTTTTGCTCAAGCATTTTTTACCTCAAATCTCTTCCCGGATTCAATATCCATAGCCATCAGCGAGCCACCCCATACACAGCCACCATCCATAGAATGCAACAAATCAGTATGAACCTGGCCCTCAAGCGATGCCCAGTGCCCAAAATAAATCACAGGAGCGTTTGTTATTTTCTCATACCAAGGCACTTTATCTTTCACGTTGATTGGTGCCTGGCTTTCACTAAAATCAAGTAACCCATCCCCATTTAAATATCTCATCCGTGTAAACACATTAAGCACAAACCTAAAGCGCTCCACACCAGCAAGCTGACTATCCCAACGATTTGGTAAGTTACCATACATCTGGCTTAAATATTGCTCAAACTTCAGACCTTTCAACAATGAACTTGCCTCTTCCCCCAAATGCTGAGCCTCAATCGCTGTCCATCCTGGGTATAATCCTGCGTGTACGAAAAATGCACCACGCGCCATATGTGTCAATGGCAAACAGCGCACCCACTGCATTATTTCACTGACATCTGGATGAGAAAAAATTGGTAAAAAATCAGAATTAACCCTGCTTTTTTCAGAGCGAACATAATAATCATACAGCAAATGCAAATCATGATTGCCTAAAATACAGACTGCATTCTCAAGTTTTCTTAAATACTGCAATACACCCAGTGAATTTGGTCCACGACCGACATAATCTCCCAAAAAAACAATCTGGTCCGAAGAGGAATAATTGATTTTCTCCATGAGCATCTGTAACTGATCTAGGCACCCGTGAACATCCCCTACCACATAGAGGCTCACCTCAAACCCCATGAAAGTATAAAATAATACGATATCGATAATAAGGCACCACATGGCAGCGTAATCAACCATGATGAGAAAATACTACGCACTACATTTAGATTAAGTGCACTAATTCCTCGGGCAAATCCTACACCCAGTAAAGCTCCGACCAATGTTTGTGTTGTAGACACCGGAAAACCAAAACCTGATGATAAAATCACAACAATAGCAGTAGACATTTGGGCAGAAAAACTTCTTGAGGGAGTTAGTGTTGTAATTTTAGAACCCACAGTATCCATAATGCGATAGCCATACATGGCCAAACCAAGCACTACACCAACAGATCCCAAAGTCACTATCCATATTGGGATTGGGGCTGCCTCTACAAGATGTTGCTGATGATTTAAAATATCCACAATCGCTGCCAGAGGACCAATCGCATTGGCCACATCATTTGAGCCATGAGCAAAGGCCATAGAACAAGCTGTGAAAACAGTCAGAACACCAAAAGACCGCTCAACAAAATTAAAGTGAAAGGGGTCCATCTGGTCATTATCCACGATATTCTTTATGCTCAAAAAAACAGAAACTGTTGCAACTAAAGCAATAAAAAATGAGAATAAAGTCGCCTGACTCAAGGAAATATTAAACCCCAAGGGCTTTAACCCTTGCAGCAAAGTAATTAAAACTGTCACCATCACCGAGAAAAACACGTAAATCGGTAGGCAAATAATTGCAGCTTGGTCAGGTTTTTTGCGTGCTAACACAAAAAAATAAATTGATTTAAAAAGCAAAAAGGCGCCAATAGCTGACAAAAGGGGCGTGAAAACCCAGCTCATGACCACATCAGAAGCCAGCGACCAATTAATCTGGCTTGGACCAACAGTCACCATCGCAAAGCCAACAATTGCGCCAATAATCGTATGTGTTGTTGAAACTGGCCATCCACGATACGTGGCTAAAATTAGCCACGTTGCAGAAGCAAACAAGGCGGATAACATGCCAAACACCAAAACAAAAGGATCATCCACAAAATGATGCGGACTTACAATGCCCTGACGTAAAGTTTGCGTTACCTGCCCACTGGCTGAAAAGGCCCCCAGCGCCTCAAATATTGCAGCAATCACAATAGCCTGGCGCATAGAAATTGTTTTAGACCCCACCGATGTCCCCATGGCATTTGCCACATCATTGGCCCCAATAGCCCATGACATCAGAAAGCTTGAAACAATCGCTAAAATAAATAAAAACAAATGATCCATATCAATGCGACAAAACTTGTAACAATTTCTCACCAATTCGCTGAGCCCAATCCGCAATTTCACCAAGCTGCTTGATACAGATGTACCAAAACATCACATCAATCGGCGGGTAGTCTTTCTCAATTTCAAACAAAATCCGACGAATCTGAATCTGAATTCGATCGGTCTCACCTTCAAGATTATCCAGTTGCTCAATCATCGCTTCAGCATGATGAATCACATTACCGCCAAATGCAGATTCTTGTAAATCATTAAGCTCTCCAATACTCGATTTGGCTTGATTGACAGATTGGCAGATGGCTGCAATAAATTCTAAAACCAATTCCTGTATTGGCTCTGGGAACTGCAATCTTCTTCCCAACATCAAACCAATCACATCTTTTGTTTGATTTGCCAAATTATCCTGAGTGCTAAGTAAAGATAATAAATCTGACCTGGCCACAGGCAAAAATAGATTCTTGTGCAATTTTAAACGGATTTTTTTCTTCATATGATCCGCCTGCTCTTCTAAATCTCGAACAGAGTGATAATGATTTTCAACCAACTGCCAATCTTCCTTAATAACAGCTTGATAGCATGGTTCCAATAGCAATGCACATCTGGCCACCAACTCCATATGCATCTCAATACGACGAAATGGCGACCGCGCTATAAGCCCAAATAAAGATGGCGTAATTGTCATAATCTAACTCCTTATACGCTTGCGCGAATATTCAAAACTGCCAGCCCGATGATTAAAATTAAAAATAACATTAAAACGCCAAAAACCAAAATGGATCGATTGACGTTTTCTGTGGAGAACTGATCAGGAAAACGTGAATACATCTGATAAGCAAAAAAACCAAATAATATGATCCCAATAAACGCAAAACCTTCCATCATAACGCATGCCTCTGATCCAATGAAATAACCTTAATGCTATTTGTCGCCCCTTTTTGACCGATTACATCTCCCTTAGTCATAATGACATGATCTTTCGATAAAATATATTGTTCGTCAACAAGTTTTTCCAATACACGATCAGCCAGCTCATAGTTTTTCAGTTGATTATAATCAAAGTAAACAGGCCTAACGCCTCGATAAAGTGTCATTTTACCAAGCCCTTGTAAATTACCACATACCCCAAATATTGGCATATGCACACGAAATCGAGAGATATGTAAAGCTGTTGTCCCTGATTCTGTTACAGAAACCACTGCTGAAATGTTTTTAAGAAGCGCCATTTGAGCTGCACATACTGCAATGGCAGAGGCATGCGACATTTCCCGTACTGACTCTTCTCTTTGATCTTTAAAATCACGATCCCACCATATAGAACGCTCAACAGTCAAGCACACCTTTGCCATAACATTAATCACCTCATGTGGATGTTTACCAATTGCAGTTTCAGCGGATAACATCACCGCATCACAGCCATCAATGATTGCATTGGCAACATCCGATGTTTCAGCCCGTGTTGGAGCGGTATTTATAATCATTGATTCCATCATTTGCGTCGCAATAATAACAGGTTTCATGTGAAACCTTGCTTTTTGCACAATCTGCTTTTGCACCACAGGGACCTGGGCATCACCAATCTCAAGTGCCAAATCACCTCTTGCAACCATGACGCCATCACTTGACTCAATGATTGAATCCAACTGCTCTAAGGCTTCTTTTCTTTCAATTTTTGCAATAACGCCGGCATCAGAGCCTTGCTGGTGGATCAAATGGCGAGCTTGTTCAATGTCTTGCGCATTTTTCACAAATGACAGTGCAATATAGTCAGCACCCAACTGACAACCAAATTTCAAATCCTGAATGTCCTTTTCTGTCAGTGCACTGGCTGAAAGACCACCTCCACTTACATTTATGCCCTTTGAAGAAGATAATTCACCCCCAACCACACACTCAGTGATCACAGAGGTCCCCTCAATAGCAACCACTTTGACAGAAATCAACCCGTCGTTTAATAATAAAAAGTCCCTCACTTTCACATCAAGATGCAAGCGGTCATAATCAACACTGACACCTGATTGATCACCTAAAGCTTGCCTTTTATGATCAATGATGAAACGCTGTCCCTGCTTTAGCTCAATTGAACCTGACTCAAAACGCCCGATGCGTATTTTTGGGCCCTGTAAATCAATCATAATTCCAATATACCGCCCAGATTCCTGAGCAATTGAGCGAATGCGCTCAAAAACAGCCTGATGATCTTCAGGGTCACCATGTGAAAAGTTCAAGCGGACCACATCCATGCCACTGGATACCATTTTTTTTAGCATGTCATAGTCACTGGACCTTGGACCAATGGTTGCAATGATCTTAGTTTTCCTCATTCTTACTCTCCTGAAATGGAAAATGGCCTTTTTCCCAATAATATAAAAATGCCCCACCACCCGTGCTCTTATGCGCAAAGTTAGCATTTTCATCAACAACTGCCAAAGTGTCTCCACCAGCAATTATCACGTTTGCCTTAACATCCAATAAAAAATGTCCCAATTTTTTTGATGCATCAAACATCGGTTTTTCATAATAACCTACTGGACCATTCCAAACAATCTGGTTAACGTGACTCAACACTTTCTTCCAGGCCTCTAATGTCGCGGGTCCTACATCAAATAATGCATCTTGATCAACCTCACACACATCGCCCTGCTCATTGACTCCATCAATTGGTAAATGAACAGTCACGCCCATATCATCAGCGCGTTTTAAAATATCTTGAGCCATATGCACTGCCTTTGAATCATACATGGATCGTGACATATCCACTCCCCTGGCTGCCAAAAAGGTATGTCCAACAATTCCCCCTAGGAATAAATGGTCTGTTTTCCCTACCAGCTGCCGCAAAAGACCTATCTTGGTTTCTGTTTTGGACCCGCCTAAAATCACTGCATATGGTGCCTGGGATTGATAAAGCGCAGCTACAACAGTTAGCTCTTTTTTAAACAATTCCCCAAAAGAAAATGATTTTGCAAATTTAAAGATCTGATCTGTTGAGGCATGTGCACGATGTGCAGTGGCAAATGCATCAAAAACAAAATGATCAACACCTTCTAACAATGATTTTGCGAACACAGCATCATTTTTATCTTCCTCTTCGAAAAATCGAATATTCTCAGCCACGCTCAAAGATGATGAAAGCGCAGCATTTGGCCATGATATTAAAGGAACCTCTGCCTGCAAATAATGGGTTAAATAATCCGCAACCGGCTTCATCGTGAATGTTTGATCTTTGCCTTTAGGGCGCCCTAAATGACTGAGCAAAACCACATGCTTGGCCTGATTTTGCCAATGATTAATCTCTGGCAGCATCGCATGAATGCGAGTATGATCTAGAATAACACCATCATAAATAGGAACATTCAAATCACAACGGATCAGCACACAGTTATACTTTAGCATATACCATCACATCAATCATTCTATTAACAAAACCCCACTCATTGTCATACCAAGCCAGAATTTTATACAACGCCCCCACTTTCTTAATCTCAAGCCCATCCACTGTTGCTGAATAAGGTTGATGATTATAATCAATCGACACCAAAGGTTTTTCAGAATACGCCATAATGCCTTTCATTTCATTCTCACAAGCCGCTTTCAATACCTTGGCAACCTCTAAAACTGTAGGCGATTTGGCCAAACGACAGGTTAAATCTACCAGAGAAACATTGGCTGTTGGCACTCTCAAAGCATACCCATCCAAACGACCATCCAGCTCCGGAATGACAGCACCGATGGCTTTTGCGGCACCTGTTTTAGTTGGGATCATCGATAACCCTGCAGCACGTGCGCGACGCAAATCAGGATGTACAGCATCAACCAATCGCTGATCACTGGTATAAGAATGAACTGTGACCATTGAGCCATCCATAAAATCAAATGCCTTATGCAAAACATGAACAACAGGCGCCAAACAATTGGTGGTACAGGAGGCATTACTTATCACTTTATGATTTTGAATGTCTTGATGATTAACACCATAAACCACCATCACATCTGTATCTAAGCTTGGGGCTGAAAGCAACACCCGTTTCGCTCCAGCTTGAATATGTGCCTGAAGTTCTGCCTTGGTGGTAAAAAGCCCTGTGCACTCACACACATAGTCCACATCTGGCCACGTTAAATCAGATAAATTCCGTTTTGCACTAACCTTAATGGCCTGCCCATTAATCAGTAAATACTCGCCATCCACAACCACATCACCTCTAAATCGACCATGGACACTGTCAAATTCAAACAAATGGGCCATGGCATCTATAGAGGCCAAATCATTAATGTGTGTTACCTTAAGACCTGAGTCTGGGCGGTCAATCACAGCTCGTAACAGTGCCCGACCGATCCTACCAAACCCATTAATTGCTATCTTCATTCTACCTCCAGCTGATACTTTTCTAAATACTGAGTTAATCGCTCAAGGGTGATCCCTTTTGCTCGATAAATTTGCTCATAAGGCGCACTCTCACCAAAATCTTCACAGGTCATCATCCAAGCATCCGCAACCCACCGATACCAGGGCATTGAACTAGCCGCTTCAACCACAACCTTCAAACCACACTGACCTAACAATTGATCACGATAGGCCCTTGGCTGCTGATAAAGTCGATCCAAGGATGGGCATGACACGATGCGAACAGAGGCAATTGCCTCCAATGAGTGAATCCAAGAAAACACCATTGCTGCCTCAGATCCTGAAGCCAGGATCACAACCTTGGGCTGTGCATCTGTTTGATACAATACATACGCCCCCTTTTCTATCTCTACTTTATGAGAATTAATATGTTGAACCACAGGCAAATTTTGCCGACTTAAAGATAGTACATGTGGGCCTCCCGCTAAGCTCTGCTCCCAAGCCACAGCAGTCTCCAATAAAGAACAAGGGCGCCATAAAGTAAGATTTGGTGTTAATCGACAAATGGCCAAGTGTTCGATAGGCTGATGCGTTGGTCCATCTTCACCCAAGCCAATCGAATCATGCGTCAGAACATAGACCACCGGCAAATTCATCATGGCCGCCATTCTCATACTACTGCGCCCATAATCCATAAAAGTCAAAAATGTACCCACAGCAGCAATCTTCCCAGCAAGGGCCAGACCATTTGCAATCCCAAACATGCCAAATTCACGCACACCGTAATAAACATATCGGCCTTGGTAATGATTGGGGCCAAAAACAGTAGCATCTTGCCATTTTGTCAAATTCGAAGCTGTTAAATCTGCCGAGCCAACAACCAAATTTGGAATGCCCTCTGCCACATGATCAAGCACCCATTTTGAAGCAGCACGCGTTGCCATGGACTGACCCGATGCCTGATCAAGCAACGCCCAAAAACCGGCAGTAAATTTCAAAGTATCTCTGGGTGCAATACAGTCCTTACCATTTCCTGCCCAACGCTGATGCATTAACTGGCGTATTTTCTCCATTTCTTGAGGCATCTCAAAAGGTTCATAGGGCCATTTTAATAATTCTCGCATTTTTCTAATTGATTCAGCACCAGCAGGCGCGCCATGAACACGACTGGTTCCTTCAAGACCTACCAAGCCTTTACCTATCGTGGTTTTAAATTGAATAAAAACTGGTTGATTGGCCTTTTCAGCTTCCTTAAAAGCACGATAAATATCAGCATAATCATGCCCATTCACATCAGTAATAACATGCCAGCCCATGGCTAAAAAACGTGATGGCACATTTTCAGTAAACCAACCCTCAACAGGACCATCAATGCTAATGGCGTTATCATCCCATATCACTATCAAATTTCTCAGTCGCCAAGTCCCAGCCAAAGAGCAAACTTCTTGACTAATACCTTCCATCAAACAACCATCGCCCACAGTACAATACACCTTGATCGATGGATTCTGCCCAATTAATGCCATGGCCATTCCCACAGCATTAGCAAGTCCCTGTCCCAGTGGACCAGTGGTGGTTTCAATCCCCTTCTCAAGCTCATACTCAGGATGCCCAGCTGTCACTGAACCTTGTTGTCGGAACTGTTTGATATCCTCCAGGGTAATCCCCATACCCGATAAATAATTGATCGCATATAGCAACATCGAACCATGACCATTGGATAAAATAAATCGATCTCGATCTGACCAAGCATGGTTAGCTGGGGCAAGCTGAATAAAATCCAACCACAAAACACTAATAATGTCTGCCATGCCAAGGGGCATCCCCGGATGACCAGATTTTGCCTTTTCAACAGCATCAACCGCTAAAAATCGCAGTCCATTCGCTAACATCGCATATATTTGACTAGTGTGCTTCATCCCAATTGTCTCCAATTCCAGCCACTGCAACCAGAGGCACTCTTAATTGTGCAACATTTTGCATAAGATTCACAATCTCTTTTGAGTAAGCCTCTACCTTCTCAGTCACCACCTCAAAAACCAGCTCATCATGTACCTGTAATATTAGTGAAATATCAGAATATTGAGCCAATAACGTCTTTTCAATATTTAACATCGCCTGTTTCATGATATCTGCAGCCATCCCTTGAACCGGAGCATTGATTGCCACCCGCTCAGCAGCCTGTCGTCGAATGGAATTTTTTTCATAAATACCATTGATATCAATTTTACGCCCAGCAGATGTCACCACATATCCCTGTGCGTGTGCTTGATCAATACATGATTGCATGAATCCCTGTATGCTTGAAAATTTTTCAAAATATTTACCGATGATTGCTTTGGCTTCTGTCATTTCAATATCTAAATTTTTAGATAATCCATAAGCGGATATGCCATAAATTAAACCAAAGTTAATTGCTTTGGCCTTCCTGCGCTGCATGTCTGTAACCTGTTTAACAGGCACGTCAAATACCGAAGAGGCTACCTGAGCATGAATATCTTGCCCACTCTTAAGTGCCAAAATCATATTTTGATCATTGGCCAAATGCGCAATCAACCGCAGCTCAATCTGGGAATAATCCACTGCTAATAACTTTTTGCCCTTCGGTGCCACAAAACAAGTACGGATTCTTCGACCCTCCTGCGTTTTTATCGGAATATTTTGCAAATTTGGATGCCGAGAAGATAACCGACCTGTGTTAGTGCCATTTTGTAAAAACTCTGCATGAACCCGACCAGTATCCTCTTTCACAGCATTGATCAACGACTGAGTGTATGTTGAGCGCAGTTTGGCATACATCCGCCATAAAAGAATATCATTGGCTATAGAATGCTCTTTTGCCAATTGGCTAAGTACAGCCTCTGAAGTGGATGCAACTCCAGTCGCTGTTTTCTCCAGAACAGGAAGCTGCATTTGTTCAAATAGAATGCCTCTTAGTTGCTTTGGAGAGTCTAAATTAAATGCATATTTTGATTGCTCAAATACGCAAGACTGAATTTGACTTTGAGCTTTCTCCCACTGCTGATCAAGCTGTTTAAGTGCTTGAGTATCCAAGGACACTCCCGCTTTTTCCATGTTGATAATCACGCTCAGAATCTGTTTTTCTTGCTGATAGATCCCAGACTGATCCCCCAGCTGACTGCACAAGTGTCCCTTAAGTTCAAACAAGACATCTGCCAACTCTGACAACCCCTGCTGTGTCATTTGACCTGATTGCCATACACTTTTGGCACTATCACTTAATGTTTTTCCAAGTGTCTGCTCTAGCCATGACTCTAATGACTCGGTTTTAACAGAAGAATGAACACAATACTGCATCAGTGTTAAATCCTCAAACTCATGCTGCATCCCAATATTTTTAAAAATTGCCTTGGCAGTCACAAATGTATACGCATGATTCTTAAAAATATCTTCAGTAAAAGCTGCCAATATTATTTGCTGAGATAAAATGACCCACTGCTGATCAAGCAATAATACAATCGCATTTTGTGGGGTAAACGACTTTTTAACCTGGGCCCATTGAGTAACTGGCCGAAGCTGGATGGGTCTTTTTTCCGATTCAATCTCACGAGCCCACTTATTAAAATCAAGCTGCCTGAACATATCAAACAAATGATGATGGTCTGGACTTTTGGCGATAAATTCTGCCCAATCATGCTCTAAAACCACATCATCTTTTAATCGAATCAAATCTTGTACCCACGGAATTTGGTCCTTCTGATTTACTAAGTTACGCCCGACAGCACCTTTAATCTCATCAGAATGCGCCAAGATATTATCCAAACTTCCATATTGGACCAGCCACTTTACAGCTGTCTTTGGACCAACTTTTTCAATGCCTGGAATATTATCACTACTATCACCAATCAAAGTCAGATAATCAAGAATCTGATCAGCGCGAATACCAAATTTATCAATCACTCCTTGTGGATCCATCTTATAATCACTCATGGTATTTAAAAGATGCACATTCTCAGTAACCAATTGTGCCAAGTCCTTGTCTCCGGTTGATACCAATACTCTCATTCCATCAACCTGCGCCTTTTTTACCAATGTAGCAATAACATCGTCAGCCTCAACTCCCGATTTGATTAAAATCGGCAGCCCCAAGTGCTGAATAATAGTGTGCAGTGGTTTTATCTGAACCCTTAAGTCCTCTGGCATGCTGGCGCGATTGGCTTTATAATCTATAAAAATTTCATGACGAAAATTCTTCCCCGGTGCATCAAATACAACAATAAAATACCGACCATTATAATCCTTCTGAAGCTTCATCAGCATATTGATCACACCATAAATGGCACCCGTAGGCTCGCCTTTGCGATTGGTCAATCCTGGAAGAGCATGGTATGCCCTAAATAAATAAGAGGAGCCATCGACAATAATGACATCATAATCTTTCAACTATTTTCTCCAATATCTCAATGTAAATAGTGCCCAAAACAACATCAGTTCCATTCTGCCAGCAACCATCGCCTCGCTAGAAATAAGCTTCACCCAATAACCGGCTTTGATCAAAGGCACAGATTGTAATAACATCCCTCCCACACATGAGACAGATGCCACGGATAGTTGTAAAGCCTGATCAACACTCAACCCAGCCATCATCAGCAAAAAGCCAAAAACCAAAAAGCTCCATAAAATAATAGCCCCCAACCCTTGTAATGATAAGCCCAATGCATCCTGCTCATCATCCGCCATTACCTGATGAGAATTAATAAAATAGAACAAACTGCGTTTAAATTGCCGATATAGATGAATGACCCGCGCAAACTTTATGCCACCGGCAGTTGAGCCCGCACAACCACCAAAACAAGCCAAGATCGTCAATAAAAAAAACCAGCTGACATTTGGCTTTAACCCAGAAACCACGACTCCGGTTGTACTTAGCATCGACATAATTTGATAGCACCACAATAAATTTATTGAAAAATCTGATCTGAACCATGTGAGTAAAAATAAAGAGCCAAAGACCAGTATGATGTAAGCCAGAAAATAACGAGACTCCCTGTCTTGAAAATAAGCCAAAAATGACTTGCGAAAGAAAAACAGATAGTGACATCGAAAACTTAAACTGCCCATTAACATAAAAAACATAGCCACGTATAAAACTGCTTCATTCTGATAATATAAAAGACCCCATTCATGCACAGAGAATCCCCCTGTTGAGATTGTTGCAAATGCCTCACATACAGCAAAAAATGGATCCATGCCACAAAGCATAAACCCAATTATACAAAAAACGGTCAACATCACATACAGCCCAGAAAAAGCTCGTGCCGAACTGCTAACCTTGGTCAAAAACTGTTTGTTACCATCTGGCCCGGTAACTTCAACATTAAAAAGCCGTGCTGCGTTTTGAAACTTTTCAGGGAAAATGGCCAGTATAAACACAATTACCCCAATGCCTCCTAGAAATTGCAAAGCTTGATGATAAAATAATACCACATGCGACATTGATGAAATGGGCAAAACCTGAATGCCTGTGGTGGTTAAACCTGACATGGCTTCAAAATAAGCATCCGCCCATCCGGTATTTGGTATTAACCAATAAAATGGTAAGGCCGCCACTGCAGAAATAATATGCCAAAACAAAAATATTTCCAAAAACCAGGCAGTACCGTGGGTAAACTCCCGTTGATGAGGAAACTTTATCAGAACCAACCCCAGTGAGCTGATAGCAACAGACAAAACTAAAAACACCCCTATCGGCTCATCCCAATACCAACAAAGTGCTGAACAAATCCATAAAATGGATGAAAATAATAATGTTGCTTTGCCCCAAAATTGAAACATATCAACGATGTTAAGACGCATAATTTCCTCTCCATCTAAACATTACGAAAAGCCACTGCCAAGGTCAATCATAAAAATATTTGCCTTAGTGAAATTTTTGATTAAAATATCCAAGACTAATATAAAGTTTTTTTATGCTAAAAATAATATCTCTCATTTTATCAGCCTGCGTTTTTGCGGACATTAACCTGAACCTTATGGTTGATAACCGATCGGATTACCCATTGAGCTTGCAATATCGAAACCAACACAGCATGTGTTCTGAAATCCCCAAAATCATCCCATCTAACAGTCAATCAAGACTTAACTTTTGCTTTCCCTCTTCCTTTTGGGACTCAGGCCTAGATGCCAGAGACTACCTTGAATTTGCCTCAGATCAGACTCGTCTAATTTTCAATGCATATGTCGACATTAAAAATAACAATTCAAATTCAACCACTCTCCGCGTTGTAAATGCAAAAATGAGCAATGTTGAAAACAAAATCACCACAATCCCATTTCTTGATGAGACATATACCCCTATCTTTATAGAAAATGCAACCTCTGAAACTGTATTTGCATTGCAAATCAATAATGCACCAAAAAAAGCTGAGCATGATTCCAGCCCCGATTTACCTGATTCAAAAACAACCGAAAAAACTATCGCTTGAATTCAAAAACTCAAAATCACCACCTAATTAAGGCTTCATGTAAAGCAATGTCAATATGGTTCTGTATTTGCTTTGATCCAGTTGGATTTTTCTTGCCATATTTGATTCAGTGCTCGATAAACATCACTGCGACGCTCTGGACTTTTAAGAAGATCCGTTCGGTCTTGCACATGAATCACAATTTTACCCAAACGTCCCAAAAATAAGTTAATGAGTGAAGGAGGATACTGCCCGGGATAGAAGATCGTCACATCAAAAATTTGATCATAGGCATCTTTGACTAAAAACACACCATCCACATGCGGATTTAACAACCCAGCATATCGCGAACGGGCAGCTTTTTCTTGATTATAACGAGTGCCTTCTGGAAAAATAACCAACGGCTTCACCCACGGGTCCTTCAA
>Ga0194133_10002527_pt1 | contig 27984 bp, 20 predicted proteins | sample TA2KigOf40mmetaG_FD_155448 | JGI IMG/M metagenome (GOLD analysis project Ga0194133, IMG submission 155448) | Freshwater microbial communities from Lake Tanganyika, Tanzania - TA2015055 Kigoma Offshore 40m | ecosystem: Environmental > Aquatic > Freshwater > Lake | place: Tanzania: Lake... | reverse complement strand
AGTAATTTTTATCATATTATAAAATAATAAAAAAATAATAATATGGATATAAAAAATCCTTGGGATTATACTAAAAACTTCGAAATAGATTTCACTAAAAACAAAATGCATATATTGGGTCCAATATCAAAAGAAAAAATGATTCCAATTATTTTTACAATTGAAAAATCTTATATTATAAAATGTAAAAATTTTGAATTGGAAATAAATCTTGAAGAAGGAGTAATTAGCAAAATAGTAAAATCTACTAAATATGGTTACGAAGATAGTATAACATTTGCATTACAAATATTATTTAGATTGGGTATAGGAAAAGCTATAATAAATGATTTTGATAAAATCTCTACATTTTACATAAAATTTGGTTTTTTTCCAATTTTAAATAATAATGATATGTCATTAACTATTCAATCCTTACTTAAAAAATTATATAGTATTCGTTTTAAAGATTTTGAGAATCATGGATTGGATGAAAAAATAAAACAAATACATTTTTCTAACAAAAATTATCAATACTATGAATCACCTTTTTTATATATTTGTGAAAATAGAAACTCGATTGGAGATTGGATAAAAATAATGAAAAAAGATGGTCCTGGATATGAGGATTTGGTGAGAATGAAGGAGATACTAGATGATATAGTATTGGTGAATCCAGCCATAAATATGCAAGATTTATTTTGATATTTTATCTTTATTTTATATTTGATTTTGTCGGTATAAAATAATTCATAATTTATATCATAATATTATGATTAAAGTAGAAATTAAAACAAATGGGAGTTTATTTCATTATGCTCATTTTATATGTGATTGCTTACTACCAGAGATCAATGCAAAAGTATATGAACAAGATAAAGTTATTCGATTAAAAACAGTTAATCAAACAATTGGAAACTTTAGTAATATTTATGAAGAAGTGATGGGAGTTAAATATGAGGAAATATTGCCAAAGAAATATGATTCAATTGATTGTGAAAAAATAGTATTAAGAAAAAAGGGGAATCGCACATCAAAAGGTGAAATTGATTTTTTTCGTAAATATATATTTGATAAATTTGATATTAAGAAGGATCGAAGCTATCCTGAGATTTTACTTATACAAAGAGGTGAAAGAAGAGAATTGATTAGTGATAATTATCTAAAAAATTTTAACACGAATATCACAACTTGGAAAGAGAGGAGAGAAATATTTGGGATAGAAGAACTTAAGGTATTTATAGAGGATAATTACCCTAATATTTCAAAAACATTAATTTTAGAAGATTTATCATTCAAAAAACAAGTAAAATATTTTCATAATGCTAAATTAGTTATTGGAATGCATGGAGCAGCATTTGCAAACCTCTTCTTTTGTGACCCCGGTACAAATGTTATTGAAGTTAATGGTGAGGAAGAATCTAATTTTTTTGATTACATCTCAAAATTGAATAACTTAAATCATATTAAAATTGAGAATAATTTGGAAGAAATAAAAAAGAAGATACTATTATTTACAAACATGAGAAAAATGGATAAGAATGATGTGTTTGATTTTTTAATAAGCGAGGTTCAAAAGAAACGTTTTGAAGTTAGTGTTAACAAAACTACATTAAATGTACCATCGATTTTTTACTTGGGTATGGAAAAATCTGGCAGTAAGTCTATACTTTTTGGTTTCCCTGAGCACAAAGTTGCTCACTGGCATTCCGTTCATTATTTTGAGGAAAAATATGAGACGAATCTATTATCATCTAATAATCTTGATTTATATGATTTTGCAATCTATATTGGTAAAAAATATAATTTTAAGCCTTTAATCATTGAATGTATTAGAGAGCCAGTTGCGCAGATAATATCCGCAATAATGCAGCATTCAAAGAAAAATAATAAAAATAATTGTGGTTGTGAATATTGTAAATGCTTTGGGGAAAATTCTGAATTTTTGAAATTAGTGAAGAAAAATATTACTAGAGATAATTGGATTAATTATAAAACAAGGGGATTCCAATCTTTATCAATGTGGAAAAAACATTTTAATATTGATTTATTAAAAGTATTCATGAAGAAGAATTGTTATTACGATTTACCAGATTGTAAAATATTATTGTTGAGATTGGAAGATTCAGAAAAAAGAGATAAATTATTTGAAAAAATTGGATACAAATATGTAGAAACATTTTCGAATAAGACGGAAGATAATGATAGAGTGTCAAGAGTGTATAATTATGTGAAAAATAAGATCAAATTTACTAGAGATGAATTGGAAGAAATATATTCCAATGAAGTAAGTATTTTCTACAAAAATGATGAGATAGACAAATTCAAGGAAAAGTGGTTAAAATTATAATTACCGAAGGGTTAGGCTGTCAATAGCCAGCACTTACCCTAAGGGCATGGCTGTCAATAGCCAGCACTTACCCTAAGGGCATGGCTTTCAATAGCCACTTAAAATCTAGAAATAATCGTAGAAATTTTTCTTCATATCTCTAAGACCTTCTTTTTCGAAGCGAAATTGGCTCCAATTCATTGATTCCTTCAATTTCTTGAATTTCTCAGATTTGATTGCCTTCAAAATTTTTGGCAAATTCTTCTTAGTATCAGTAATTCCAATAGCTTCAGGCGTTAGGCAGTATTTTCCTTCATTGTCAATAAATGCACTTTCAATTGAAGCAACACCAAAAATAACTTTTGGAACAAGATATTTTGTTGCTTCTTCTCCTCTTTGAGATGACCACAATGACCTTACTCCTTTAGGATTTTTCTTTGTTGCTTGTGGTGTTGAATGAATACATTCATATTTGTATATGGGTGTTTTGGTCTCTGACATAATTGGAATACCATCCTTTTTTCTTCGACTTTCATAATCATATCCATGAATAACCTCCACCTTGTCTTCACCTGGACCAGCCAAAATACTCTTGATAAATTTAAAATCTCGATTTGGTAGCCAAGGGAAAGATGACAAATTAATTGATTCTTCTTTTCCATTTGGTGCACCAACAAAAGTATTCACAAGAGTATTCTTGATTGATATTTTCTTCAATGGAGAAAGTTTTTCGATCAAATACCAATCATAACGAGTATCTGCATCAAATAATTTTCTACCATCAAGAGCATCGTGAATCTCTAAATAATGCATTTGATTTTCACTTGTCATCAGTTCATATAGTCCCCTATTACGGGCTCTATCTGATACTGGTTTTCTCCAAGCAGGAGGATGTACATAAAGTAAAAATCCACCTACTTTCAACCAGTCATTCAATGCGTGTGTAATAAACTCTTGGAATAATGTATTTCCTGAGCGTGTTTGCCCAGATATATTGAATGGTGGATTTCCAAGAACTAAGTCAAAGCCATCTATTTTCCAATATTTTTTAGGATCAAACATTAAGGTATCTCCCAAATAACAATTCAAATTGTAAGTGGGTTGGACTTGTCCCAACCCTAACCCTTTCGGGTATTGTTTTTGTGGGTTTGGCATTTGAATAAGATGATTGATGATCCATATATTAACTGGATTTATATCTGCAAAATAGAGCATATTATTCACAATGTGTTCGTATCGCTTCTCTTTGTTTTTGATAACATCTTTCAATCCTTCCATTAAAAGATCAATGACATCAATTAGAAATTGACCTTTTCCAGCACAGGGCTCAAATATTTTGAGATTCTTGTTTTTCCAATATTCTTTCGGCAAAATACTTAACATATCTCTTCTTAAAATAAATGGAGTAGTGAACTCTGCGTGTTTTTTCTTTTCGCTATTAGTAGCTTTCAAATAAACATCGATACTCTTAGATAGTTCTTTTGGATCCTTGCCAGAATGTAAAAATGCTTGTTTAATTTTTTTCACAGATTCTTTAATTCTTTCATTGGCATTATTTCTCATAATATCAATTAAATTATCTAAGATTCTTTTATTGTCTTCATTATCATTTTTCCAAATAATGGATAATTGTGATAAAATAATGACAAGTAAATTTCGATTACTTTCTAAACATAATATGTCGTACATTCCCTCTAGAGTATCAACTGGGAACATTATTGTGAATAGACAAAACAATGGAATAATAGTTTCGAAACATTGCATGACTCTTGAATTCTTTTCATTTTCATCATTTTGAACTGGTAAATTTTCACTTTCGTCATCTGCCTCTTCATCGTGATCATTTGTCTCAATACTTCCTTCAGTCGATTCTTCATATCCACTTGGTATAGATGGGACATCCAATGGAGAAACATTTGTTTGATTTGATTCAACAATCTCTTCAATGGAGATGTTTTTAACTAAATCTACAAGTCTTCTCCAATCTTCCTTTAGAAACATACCGGAATTAATATCCAATTGTTTCATTACTTTCTTCATATTCTCAAACGGGTTATACTTGGTTTGAGCATTGTAAATACTTTCATATGTAGAAAGAACGTATTGTCCTTTATCAAACGATGTTTCAAAAAAATTGTCCCATTCATTCAAATTGAGTGATAAAACATTCGTTTCTAGTATAGTTTTTATAGCATCTCCAATCGTTTTATCTGGGAATGATTTTTCCGCGAATTCATGAACAATTTTAGTAGCAGTATTAACATTTGGAATTATACCAAATCCAATCTTCTTAAATTCTTCTTCTTGAGATGACTCCGTACAAGATCTAAATAATCTTTGAAAAATGTCAGACATTGATTGGGTATTACCCAATAACATCACAACATCCACAAAGCTAAGACTTGCTCCTTCTTTAAGCCTATCACCTGCAAGGATTAAAACTCCATCTTTTACAAGATGGGCTCTTTTTCTAGCTTTAGCGATAATATCTAATGAGGATTCTTTGGAACCAACTGTGCATATATCTGCAAATTCGAAATTTTGAAAAATATGTTTCTCTCTCAAAAATGTTTGGAGTGTTCTACTAACATCCGCAAATGTCATACCCGGTAAACCACCAGGAATAAAACATAGTATTGCAAGACCATTATTTTTCGTAAAAACTCTAGATCCTTTTGAATGAGCAATGCGTTGAGTTTCATTAAATTTTTCTTCCAACATTTTCCAGTAATTCGCCAATGTTTCCTCATCAGGAGTTCCCATTACTTCAAATCTAGGGTTCAATGATTTGTTCCCACTACTTTTAATTTTCATAAGAGCAGTCAAAGATAATCCCTTTGATTGGTAATAAGGGTCCTCATCTATTAATCGAATGATATCATTCTTAATATTTAAGGTAAGTAAGCATAGATCCGGGAAATTAGAATAGATCGTTTCAATTTCTTCCTTGGTTTTCTTTTCAAAAGCTTTTACTCCAAGACTACCAACACTTTCATAAAGTATTTGGCGATTTTCTTGGGTAAAATTTTTGCACAAAGATATTTCTTTTAATCCCCAAAAAATGCAGTTTTCTACAGGAATGTTGAACTTGTCTTTTGGTTTATCAAAAGTTGCAGTCATAAAGATTGTTTTAACACTCTTACTACCATACGTACTTAATATTTCCAAATCAATTTCATCTCCTCCATAGCAATCCATTGTCTTATTTGATTTATCAGTGGTGCCACCGTTATGTGTTTCATCAATGAATCTCAAACTTATTTTAAGGTCTTTCAACCATTTAATTTCCCTCTCTTCTTCATTGATTTTCCAACGTAAAAATTGCAAGGATGCAATTAAAACATTACATTTTCCTTCAATGATTGGATTAATTTCTCTATTTTCATTCTCCAGGTGCACAATATTGAAATCAGCAAAGTTGGAAAATGAGTAAAATACATTGAGATATTGATCAATTGTCGAAGTTGGAGAAGTAGTCATAATCAAAAATATTTTTGTTTGACCTCTCATTTTTGCATATTCATCAATCATTCCAGCCATAATATATGATTTTCCTGATCGACAAATATGTCCCCATAAAACATTATTTTTTTCCTTTAGTAATGATAATGTCTTAGATATAGTATATTCTCCATGTGGTCTTTGAATCAATTTAGGCTTCCCTAATAGGTAATCTTTAATTAATCTTTCAACATTTTTATCGGAGAATTTTTCCTTGAATATAGGGTAACAAATATTTGTTAAATAATCATAATCTATTACTAATTGATCATCAATAATTTTTTGAATTTCCACATGAATTGGAGTATATTTCTCAATCTTCTTTGGGAGAAGATTGGAGACAGTCTCTTTTTTTGGAACGATGAGAGCTATTTTAACTGTGTAATTCTTATACTTTTCACTTTGAGAAATTGTTTGAATATCCTGGATATCAAGCGTCTTCGCAAGAATTTTCTCTTGATTCTTGCTAGAACCAACAATACAATTCTTTTTATTGATCATAATAACATCTGCACTATCACCAATACGATGAGCTTTCTTTGAAAAAAACATTGGGAAATCTATTGAACAATTTGTTCCAATTTCTTTCTTGTCGTAATTACCAAAATCATAACGATAATTTTTAAATTTGGGAATGCAATCTAATAGTGAAAAAATCCACAATATACTTTCCATCCATTCAAATCCATCATCATTCTTTCTAGCCAAAAGAGTCTTCAAATTCCCATCAAAATTTCTCAAAAAATCATATAGTTGACCTCTATTTGGGCTCTTCTTACAATTATTCAAAAATATGTTGATTTGTTCATTCTCATTAATATTAGGAGGTGCTGCAACAGATTTTGCTGTTTTTTTAACCTTTCTAACGACTAATGGTTCAGACATAGTGCATTAAGTGAAAATATGTTAAAAATAAATTCATTTTTTTATTATGAAAAAATTGATAAAAAATTAACTTGATACATTAGTAATAAAATGTACAATCTATTTTTATTTTACGATTTCGAAATTTATCCTGAGGATAAAAACATTGGGGAAATTAAATCTTCATTCAATTTTGAAGAAATGAAGAAAATTGCCTGGAAAAATGATGATGCTGTTAAAAATTTCAAAAAGCATTGTCTTCAATTAAGCGATGAATTAAAGAAAAACGTGGATTTATACTACATTGATGTAACTATTAATGGATATCAAATTAAAAGTCGATTTTATGAAATTTTAAATACAATGCTCCTAACTCCAAAGTTAATAGAGAGTAGTGATTTACCTCGTATAATTATGAATCACTTCATTATATTGAATGATTTATCGAGTTATGATAGATTTGAAAAGTTTTATAGATTTCGATTGGAAAAAATGATTGAGAAAATGGAAATAAAAGAATTTTACAATCTCAATGAGATTAAAGTTCCAATTAAAACAAGATTATTCAATTACCAAAAAAATAATATTAACTGGATGATTGGACTAGAAACCAATCCTCCAAATGTAAAAATTACACAAGATCGTCTTATTTTTTTACCAGATAAAAGAATTTACAACTATACAAAGAGTATATTCACAAGTGAAGATGATATTGAAAATTTAATCGTTCGTGGAGGAATTATTGCGGATGAAGTTGGAAAAGGTAAAACTGTTCAAATGCTTTCTCTTTGTTATCTTGGAGACTTGAATACACTTATATTGGTGCCAAGTCACTTGAAATTTCATTGGGAAAATGAAGTTAAAAAACATTTCCACACTCCTCCAAAAATCTCTATTATCTCATTCGAAGAGTACACTTGTAAGATGCTTGAAAATATTGATCGTATAATTGTAGATGAAATTCATCTACTTTACAGTGACGAACGATATTCTAAACTTTATGATAGATTGATTAATGTTCAAGTGAAATTTAAGTGGGGGTTGTCCGCTACTCCATTCTCTGGTAAAAACAGTGTTCATAGAATAACACAATTTTTATTGAACAAGACATTCCTTTTGGAATCAATGGAAAGATTTACACATTACACAAATTTATTTCAAAGTTTTTTCAAGAGGAATGTGAGTAAAAATATTGAGGAAGAATTAATTCTACCACCATTGTTATTTCACAATCATCTTCTTGATTTTAATGAAATTGAAAGGACAATTTATCTCTCGGAGGCAAATGCTCGAAGTAATGCTAGCGAACTTGAACTAAGGAAAATTTGCTGCGATGTAATTTCAAAATACAATGCAAATGAACAAATGTCCGAGGATGAATTTAAAGCAATTGTTGTCAAAGATTTTGAAAAAAAATGGAAAGATGAAGAATCCAAATTGAATGAATTGAAAGACAAACTCATTGCTATAGAGAGAAAAATAAAAGAAACAGAAGGAGATACACATAATCTTTTGAACAACAAGAGACACTATGAATCTTTAATAGTTGAACAAATCGCAGTCGTAAGAAACCGCGAAAGTGCTTACAATAGATGCAACGGTATTTTTCTTGAAGAAAGTAAAACGTGTTCAATTTGCTATTGCCCAATTGAAGGAAAATATGTAATCACACAATGCAACCATTATTTTTGTGAAGCTTGTTTTTTGATGAATAAGCAGTTCACAGAATCTAGACATAGTGATCATGTTTGTGCAATGTGCCGTCAAAAGATCCATAATTATCATATCCTAGGAGACAAAATTGAGAAAACTCAATATTGTTCAAAAATAATGAAATTACTCGAAATTTTATCTTCAAATGATCAACAAGTCATCATTTTTACCCAGTTCGAAAAAATAATCGAGAAAATGACGACAATTCTTCTAAGAGAGGGATATTCTACTATAAGCTTCTCAGATGAAAATATAAGAAGATTTCAAAATAAAGAAAGTAGAATTCTTATATTATCATCAAAAGATAATGCTTGTGGTCTTGATTTGAGCTTTGTTTCGAATATTATCATATATGAACCAATTCAAGGTAACTATGTGAAGGACATTGAGAAACAAATTATTGGACGTATCTATAGAATCAATCAAGAAAAATCATGCAATGTACATCGTTTAATCATTAAAGAAACTATTGAGGAAACAATTTACGCGGAGATATTGTAATTTAAAGGATTTTATACATATATTTTTATGTCAGCTATTAACAAAACTTTTTTTGGATTATTATATTATAAACATTTAACGAAATGTGGTTGTATAAACTACGTATGTAACAATAAAAATTGTAATACATCACAAAAATTAAATCGCTACAATGAAATATTTTATTTAGGTAATGATTACAGTGGTAAATTTGACTATAAACATTTGAACAATCACAAGATTGATTCAAAGATCACTATATTACATAATGATTTAAGAATTTGCTATAGAGAAAGATTGAATACTATGAACAAAATTCATTACTCACTTTATCTCAATAAGTATCCAATAATGTTTGTGGATCTACCAATCGATTTAGTTGAAATATTAGTTAAAAAGCAAATAATAATGCCTAGATAGAATCTCGACAAATCGGACAATTATTGTGAATTCTTAGCCAAGGAACAATACAATCTATATGAAAAAAATGTTTACATCTAAGTTCAACCCATTCTTTTTCTTTATCATCCTCTAGACAAATTGCACATTCTGTTTCAAGTGGAGGAGTACTTCTCTCAAACCGAATATGCATTTGAATTGAGGGTCGGCTTTCTTTTTGTATTTTAAAAAGTAAAAATAGAAACAAAACAAATAAACTACCAGCTATTTTGATTAAACTTGATGAAAACATGTATAATAGGATAATCCTAATATACATATCTTCTATCCTTATTTTAGATAATATTGCATATGAAGATGTTACTAAATTATTCAATGAAAATAAGACATATATAATGCGATTAAACCAAAATATTCTAAAACTCTTTTCCCATAATTCTAATCCAATCTCAGTAGAATATTGTCTTCCATAAATACTCAAATAATTTATTAACATAATGCTTTGACAAGTTATATCAACATAGAATAAAAACAGGCTAAAAGATATTAGATATTTTGTTACTTGTTCTTCTTGAAATGATGTTATAGCAAATGTGCAAAAAAGTGAAAAAGATGTTTCAATTAGTATTCTTACTGCTTTTTTAAATATGAATCTTTCGTTTATAAAAATCATAATACGAAATCATATAGTAATATTTTTATATCATTTTTTTTACGAAATCAAACAAAATAATCTATCATTATAATATAATGTCATCCACAATCATCAATTTTAGTGGAACTGGTAATCTCAGTAAATATACTTTTCGTAATGTTCCTCCAACTAAAACTTCTACATATCAAACCGCACTTACTGTAGAATATCTTGCCGATGCCTTTACTTTTACGATCACGAATAACATTATTGTTAAAGTTTCAATGACAGCAGTATTAAACCCATATCCTCCTGCTGGTGTCTGGAAAAGTTTTTATGCCAACACTAATGGAATCAATTATACGTTTAATTTCACTACAAATTATAACAAATGCCAAGTTACTTATACAGGCTCATTAAACAATGCTAACCAAATAGGAACCATTGAAAATTATAATAAACTAGTAACTTAATCTTTTATAAATATTATTTTATCATTAAGAAGCAGGCATTCCCTGAATTTAACTTGATTTATTATTTTTTCAATTAATTCACGTGGTAAAATATCAAGTGTCTTGTATATTTGATTTTTTATTTCCAAATCTATACTAAGCTTCTTGTGTGCCCAATTGATTTTTAAGAATTTCTTAAATTTACGTTCTTTGAAAGATAAAATGTAATTTTCTTTTCCAATCTCCCAAACATTAATTGTATCATTCAAATGTTTTGTAGCAATGTGACTTCCAGTGGAATTAAATTTTAGTCCAATGAATTGATAGAAGCACTCTATTTTTTGAACAATAATTCCTTTTTCGATATCCCATATTTTTATATTATGAGACCAAGAAGATGTAGCGAATAGACGGTTATCGGGTGAAATATGTATTGTATAGATGCGATCATTTTCAATGTCAAACTCTCTAATTAGTTCCAATGTTTTAGCATCCCATAATTTTACATAATTATGACCACCAGTGAAGAAATATTTCCCATTTGGTGAGTATGTTATAAAATATATGAAATCGATTGAAGCTTTTTCTTCTTTTATGAGCTCCAATGTATTCATACTCCATATTTTAATAAATCCTTCATCATTTCCACTTATGAGATTGTTCCCATCAGTGGAAAATTCTAAACAAATTGTATTATCATTACAATGGATACTTCCTATTGGATATCCAGTTTCCATATCCCAAATGATTATATCTTCGTTATATTCATTTTGGGTTGCCACAATTTTATTTTTTATGTTGTATGCGTATGATGAAAAAATCGATGCATTGCCATGCAGGGTACATATCAAGTTTCTATCATCATCATATATAGATAAATCATTTAAGAAGTTATCAAATTGTATAGACATTTGATATATTATTTACAAACTATTTTTTTTAGCCAATTAGACAATTTAATTTCTTTACCATCTGCTATAATTGTGTTGGAACCTGTCCCGTCACTAAAACCCTCATATTTTCTCCACCATATTTTTCTATTTTTTGATTGGGCTAAAAATCGTACCTTTGATCTTTTTTCACCAACGAATTTCCCAGCATAGATGTATGTGAGAGGTTCATCTAGTTCTATCAAGATTTTTTGTATTTTATCAAAGTTATTTTTTTGGTTTTTAAAATCATAGTTTTCTATAGGACCTTCATATTGAAATAGAGGTGAGTCGTGAGCTGGATTTATTATTTTGTATTTTGGAGTAATGTAAATATATCTTCTTGTTGGACTTAAATAATCATTCATTATTTAAGTAATGTTATAATTTTTTAAATTACATTGCGGCTGGACCACCTGTTGCGAATCCTTTTAGTGAATAATTTATTTTTTTCTCATACTCTTTTATTCTTTCTTTATATATTTTATCAATTTCTTTTTTTGTAGGTGTTCTTCTTTCTTTATTTTCTATTTCTTTTTTGATATGATCCTTTGCTACTTGAACTAAATTGCTAATTCTTTTTTTAGCTAACTCGTCTTGATAAATTTTGTTAGGCATCTATATATTATAAAAGATTATATTTTCTTGATAACCACATAAGTTGCAAAGTTGAAATGATCAACAGCATCTTTTTCAGTGGTGAGACAGCAAGGAGACATATCATCCATCTTGTACCAGTTCCTATTGTATTTAAGGAAGGTGAGGTAATGAATAGATTGATTGGCTACGAATGCGACAACTTCCTTACCATTGAATGAGCTCAACTCGAGTGGTGTTTTAGCCACTTCCTGTGGAATCTCTTCATTGGCAATGGCAATACCAAAGTATTTGTGGGATGAATTATTGGGGACCAAATCAAGTAGTGATGCAAGATAAGGGGTTACCTTTCCAGTGTCATCTAAGTAATGCGGACAATCGACGTGTTCAACATCTTTGAGGGCTTCTTGAAGAGGGTTGTATATTTGCGGTAAATCTACAGCAAATTTGAACCATTCTCGAAATCCATTGAAGCTATTGATAACTTCCTTGTTCGCTTTGGTTTTCCTGTATATTGTCATCGCAGCACGCATCAATTGATGTTGCTTTGTGTCATTTGCGATGTAGAATGATTGTCTATGATCTTTGTCAAAGAGAAGAAAAATTGCAAGATATGCAGCGGAAGATCCAGCGCAAAAGCAAGCAGCGTTCCTTAACTGTGGAAAAATTGACAGGAAGGAATTAACCTCAAAAGCATTATTTACTCTTGAATAATTATCCTTGATAGTGACATCAACCTTTTTAACAACTGTTTCCTCTGTGGTTTCATCAAGTGGTACTCGACTATCAAGAGGAGCACTTAATCCACCAAGATTATTTGGTTGCTCTTGGGATAGTTCAACTGGCTCATTGGAGTCAAGCTCATCGCTGCTGATAACAGGTGCGGGATTGACTAAACCATTCCTCTTCTCTCGTTCAGCCATCTCATACATGATCTGCATGAGAATACGAGTAAACTCGCTGTGAAGTTCAGTTGCTGCTTTGTTATTGAAAGAACATTGCAACACATCTCCTCTAGGAAAGGGAATTATTTTCTTAGGGTCCTTCCCCCAAGACGTCCTCGCCTCTTCGATTGCTTTCTCTGGATTTAATGGGTCCAGTTGAATGGCGATGCATGCGAGAATAGCCGACGTAAGTGTTGAGAATCCAAAGGCGTGGATGTCAGAGTTGATAATGTTAATGCTGACAAAGTAAGGTTTCAAGAACTCAATCAATTTTGATTGGATGGAACTGGGAGTGTAAGGGGTGGGGCAAATGATATAGCCAAACTTTTGATACAAACTAGTATTTTGTTTGACTCTAACGAAAAGTCCAACCCAGTAATCCGGCTCTACCTCAATGAATGAGTAGAAGTACTTTCTTCCAGAGACATATACCTTGACAATGGCACCTGGGATGCTTTGAAAGTGGCATCTATATTCACCGCTTAAATCGAACATTTGACCATAATCCAGGTCAGGTTGATCGCAGTATATCCTAGAGGATTCAATTGTCACGAGTTCATTCTCAATCTTTTTGTTCATGTTAAGAGGGGATTGCCCCGCATAAATCATTCCAAAAATACCGGGACGAATTTTGTGACACTTCAAACAAGCATTTCTTCCATCAAGTGGCTCCTCGCAAACGTAGCAAGTATTTTTTCCATTGATGAAATCCAGGCAGGATTGGCATAGTTTGCCTTTTGTTACAGCACCATTGCATCTATTGCAAAAGTGCTTTGGCTCAATTATAGAGCTCTTTTTAGACTTATTCAAAGCCTTAGTTGAGAAACAACTCAAACAAGATGGAAACTTCATATTTCCAATATTATGATTCGATTGGATAAATTCACCATCAATTTTTTCTTGATCTTCGATCAAGAAAAAATGACTAGATTGAATCGGGACTATGGTCCCGATTCTCTATCAATTTGCGTTTCACGCAACTATCCAATTTTTTATAATTTTTTATCGTGGCATCTCGATATCGATATCGAAAATGAATTGCAAAAATAGCATCGCAAAAATAACTGCATTTATTTCAAACATATTTTGCCTTGCACCTTGAAATTTTGGCTCTAACTTAACTGGTCTCAAAATAATAGTTCTTCTTTGATAAGGAATAAGAGCTAAGCAAACTGGAGGAGTAATTTCTTCTTGAACTGGTTGAGATATTTCTTCTTCAACTTGTGGTTCCGCTTCTTTTTCAACATGTTGAGATACTTCTTCTTCAACTTGTGGAGTAGCTTCAACTTCTACGTGAACCCAATCATCTTCATTGATTGGTTTAGGGAAAAAAGTAGATGCTGGGACTACTCGTATCCAGGGACCATTATAATTTGGTATAGATACTTTTTCAACATTCGACTCAGCAACCTGCTCTTGTTCAATTTTAGAAATAATTTCTTCCAAATATTCTTTGACTTCGTCATTTCTTTCAATTGGTACTTGAATCTCTTCACTCGAATCCATATTTCTAGCGATTTCTCTATCATTTTTCATTAGAATTCTTGAGAAAGCAGACAATAGTTTCCTAATCTTATCATCATCCAGGACATCACCTTTTAAAGGATCATATCCAGGGACAGGAAAAGGGCATTCAGGATGAACTACCCAGCAGGCTCTAGATCTAGACAATGCATTATCTGGATTGGATAAATCCATTGTTACACCAATAGCTGTAAGTATGGATGCTAGAAGAGTTGGGAAACCAAATGCATGAATTCCTGCATTGATTATATCAATTCGATTGAATGCACTAAAGTATGGATTTACTCTTGGAAGAATGTAATTATGCAATGTTTGTGGGATATAATTCCCTGGACAAATAAAATAGCAATGACAAGTTCCATTATCGTTCAATCTAACAAAGGACAAAATCCAATAGTTGGGTTCTGCTTCAATGAAATAAAAGCAATATTTTTTGTTTTTAGCGAAGGCTTCTTCGACGTGCTTTGGGATAACTCGAATATTCTTCAAGTATTCACCTTTTAAGTCGAAGCACTCTCCAAAATCGTATGTTGGATTGACGAAGTATTTATATGCAGCATTTACAAGGAGCAAATTATTATTGGCTTCTTCAAAATGAGAAGATGTATTCTTATTTTTAGCAAGTTCTGGATATTTATCCGTGCACCTAACACAGTGCTTTCTTTCATGAACAAAATCATTGCAAGAAGCACATCTTTTCATAAACATTGTTTTGGTGCAGTTGGGACAGATAAATCCAGGTGTTGAAAAAATACAAAGACACCTTTCACATTCTTTGGGAACCTCTGTTGGAACACCTTTTTTAGACTTACGTAAAGCCTTGAGAGAAAAACAACTCAAACACGAAGGTAATTTCATTTTGTTACTTGGTGGGTTTGGAAATTATAGTATCAATTTTTTATTTTGCTGCGCAAAATAAAAACTGATAGAGAATCGGGACCATGGTCCCGATTCAATCTAGTCGATTTTTTTGATTTTCTTCGAAAATCAAAAAAATTGATACTATAATTCTCATTTTCTTTTATAATAAAAATGGAATCAAATTTAAAAATTGCAATACCTATCCCAGTTAAATTCAATAGTTTTGAAGATTTGGGAGAATCAATTACCCCCCCTTTGAGTAGGGAAAATCCTCATTTGAATCTTGAGGAAAGTGTCATTGAAATGGACAACAATATGGATCCTAATTTTGGAATACAAAGTATCCCCTATTATCATGCTAGTTTCCAAATTCTTAATAGAATTTTCACAGAGTGCGAAGATGTTGACATAAAAAAATATGCCAATAATATTATCTACGAGATTATCTTCTTCCTTGAAAGAACCCCTGACCCAATCATGATTCAATTCTCAATTGAATTTGCCTTTTCAAGGTCTATCTACTTTGTGAATCCTTTTTGGTTCTCTGGAATAGTCAATCCAATTTCCAAATTGGCTCCTTTCAATAAAATTCTTTTTGGTCGCCCTGATTTTATTAGAACTATCAAAACATATAGAGAATTTTTTGATGATAAGGGACCAGTCCCTTCATTTGCGATGAGTCTCTATTGTGGATATCTAATGAATATGCCCTTAGTGAACGATGCTTTGGTATATTTTGAGGATAGCAAATTCTTTTTTCTCCCAATGGTTGAAATTATTCTAAAAAATAAAAATTCAATGGGAGAATATGTTGATAAGCTTGTTAATACTCTTATCTTTATGAAGTGTCTAAGGAATTCAAGAATTTATGGAAATTTTTTTAGAGAAGCACTATCCCCTCTCTTAGATGTAGTCACTCGTCAAAATGCGATTATTCTTCGTTCATTGTAGATTCGTGCAAAAATTAAACTTATAATATTAGATTTCTTATGAAAACAATTTTAGTAACTGGAGGGACTGGTTTTTTAGGAAGTCATCTTTGTGAAAAATTATTAGAATTAAATAATTATGTAATATGTGTTGATAATAATTTTACAGGAAATCTTGGAAATATTGCTCATTTAAGATCCAATCCTAATTTTGAATTTATAAGACACGATGTAACAAAAGATTTATTCCTTGAGGTTGATGAAATATACCACTTAGCTTGTCCAGCTTCTCCAAAAGATTACCAATATAATTCTATAAAAACAATCAAAACTAATATTTTGGGAACATTAAATATGCTTGGATTAGCAAAACGAACAAAAGCAAAAATCTTATTAACTTCGACATCCGAGATATATGGGGACCCAAAAGAATCTCCTCAAAGAGAGGAATATTGGGGGAATGTTAATCCTATTGGAATAAGAAGTTGCTACGATGAAGGTAAGAGATTAGCAGAGACATTAATGATGGAGTATAATCGTAACTGTGATGTTGATACGAGAATAGTAAGAATATTTAATACATATGGACCACGTTTAAACAAAAACGATGGAAGAGTGATAAGTAATTTCATTGTACAAGCATTAGAGGGTAGCCCAATAACTGTATATGGAGATGGTAATCAGACTAGAAGTTTTTGCTACGTGGATGATCAAATCGATGGACTCATAAAATTAATGAATAGTAATTATTCATTACCAGTCAATATAGGAAATCCACACGAAATAACTATCAAAGAAATTGCAGAGATGGTGATTAAATTAACAAATTCGCAGTCGCAAATTATATATAAAGAATTACCTAAAGATGATCCAACGAGAAGAAATCCGGACATTACTAAGGCAAGAGAGATTCTAAAATGGGAACCTAAGGTTGGATTGGAAGAGGGGCTAAAAAAAACGATTGAATATTTTACAGATTTGCAATCGAAGAGTGAAAATGAGTAGAAATTATAAACTTGAGTAAGAATAGATAGTATAATTTGTAAATTGAAATAACGATTATCTTTGTATAAATCTTTTGTTTGTTCATCATACAATATTGAATACCAATAGAATTTTTCATTTTCAAAGCACATTATGTTAAAATTATTTGCTATCTCAATGATAAAATTAATCTTATTTCTTCGTGCTCGAAGAATTACATTTATTTCATTGTAGTGAACAATAAAGTCACAAAATATTCTTCCCTGTCGAAAATTATCCGATAATTCTTCCCATAGTTGTATTGCTTTTTCTTCAATATATCCAATGAATTGATTTAATTTTAATGTCGCATCTAATCCTAATAATAAAGCAGACAAACTTATTTGTTGATATTTGTTTTTATGTTTTATATGAATAGTATCTTTGAAACTATTTATAGATAATGTAAATTTATCGATATAAATTACTTGATTGAAAACAGGGTGTGCGACAAGAGATAATTCTCTCCAATGGCGGGGTGGTTTAAAATCAGCAATTTCTACACCATCATCCTGCATTTATTATTAAATAAATTATCAACTAAAATATTCAATTTTTTTACAACATATGTAATATGTGAAACTGGAGAGCAAGTGTAAGGGGAAACCTAATAGCAAAATTTAAATATAATGATGGATATGCTTTGTAAAATCCCTTTATCCCATCGTTTTTCCAGATATTTTTTACAACTTCTCTTAAAGAATTGTTCGAGTTATGAAGAATTTGGTGCGTATGTTTCGCTCGAATCACATCAAAAGGACTACAAATAAGAGTTGCTGGTATGTTTAATGCACTCCCAATCAAGAAATTTTCCAAAAAATTTGGTTTTTCATTGCCGTGTGTTATATTTTTCACAATGAAATATCCTCCTAAAATACCTGATGTGTATGTCGCATTACGTAAAGCCATTGGAACCATAAGCGGTCCAAAATTTTTCCTCATTAAAGTTGCATAATCAATCTTATCATTTTTCAAATTCATTTGTCGAAATGCCTGCATAGCTAAGATTGGACCCAAAAATGCTCCATCAACTAAACCTGCTCCAAACGCGGCAACTGGTTTCAAATGTAAAGCATCATCCATTAAACTATTAAAATTATGAAACGCAAAATATTTTATTGCCATTTGTGGTGCAATACTGGATAATCCTATTAGACCTCCTCTAAATAATATTTTTGTTCCATTGGATTGGACATCTTTATAAATTTGAGACATTGTTTTATTTGTTTGAAGATTTTGCTTAACGTAATCGATTGGGAGAGTAGTAGTGAATCCAATTGCTCCAGCAGAGGCACCAGATATTAAAGCTTTCGCATTTTCTGACAGCATAATTAAACAAACAAATTTAATTTTTATTTTTTATATAATCAATACTAAATTGATTTAGTTTTATTATAAGTGGTATGTATCCAAAAAAAGGATACTCCCATCTTAGGCTAGAAAATAGATTTTACCCTATTTTCCACTCAGATATTTTTAATTCTGAACGGAGTTGCGAAAATACATTAGTTTTACCTTAATAAAAAAATAAAAATAAGTTAAACTATTACGGGATAACTTATTGCTTTATCAATGCTACTTTTGTCAAAAAGTCTACCTAATAAAAGGGACTAGAAGATATTAATCATCACATTGAGCGGCATTATTTATTTGCATTTCCTTTCCGACCGGAGTACAATTTGTTGATTACAAATATATTTTTTTACCATCAATTTTTTCTATATTATCACTAATGAGCAATGTGATCTATAAATTTTTCATAATATTCGAAAAAATTTTGGTAAAAGGTAAAACTAAAAATAATTAGTTGATAAACCAAATGTCCAATAAAATAATAAATCAATTTTTTGTAAAAATTGATGCTAATAAAAATCGATTTTTATGTACATTCTAGGTATGCTTCCGACAGATACTAGACGTAAACAAACCTTTATTACACTCTTCATAGTGTACACCTCTCATTTTAGTCCCGTTATCAAAAATGATACTCAGATGAGATTTCACAGATTGTTGAATAATCTGAAAGATATTTTGTCCTTCGACCCGAAAGACTATAGCGTTGCGAATGAATCAAATACAAAGAGCTTCTTCACTGAATATGTTTTTAGAACTGGTTTTTTTAGTGTGACATTGGATTCCCTAGATGTTCTAGGAATGGTTAGACCAAAGAAACCTCTCATCAAAACCGATGAATTAGTCAACATTGATGAATTGTATAATTTACTCAACAACCAAAAGGATAAGTTTTTCAAAAGCTTTTTCACAATTGAGATGATGATGGGAGCTCTCCAAACAATACATCCAGAAGTTGTGTCAATGCTTGCTTGTAGCTACAATGGAATGTTTTCTCATATCGAAAAATTAAATAAAAGAATCGATGAGAGCACATCTGCAATTGATAGGAGAAATACGGAGATTAAATTACTCAAAACTAACTTATCAGAGGAGAGAAGCAATAATGAGAAACTTGCCAAAGAAATCCTAGATTTGGATCATGACTTACAGGCAAGGGATATTAAGATTGATAGATTGAAAAATCTGCTTGAACATTCAAAAAAACAAGTTGATGCACAATCTATTCGCAAGCAAAGGTTGAAATATCTTAAAGATAAAATAGATAGACTTGTCGCTGCTAATCCCGAATCAGCTCGATTAGATGAGTTGGAAGAAGCCAATAAACATTTCGAAGAGCTTTTAGGAGAAACCCCGTGTTGTCGAGTTACTTACGAGTCTTTACCAGAGCTTAAGATTGCTGGTAAGAAAGTGATGACCACCAAATGTGGTCACATTTTCACTGATACCATCATCAAGGATTATGTTGCAAAAAACCGCAAATGTCCTATGTGTCGAGAGAGGTTGAGTACAACAGATATTTTTTATCTATTTTATTAGAAAGTAGGACAATAATGTCCCTTCTTCGATGTGATTCATGTATAAATTTTTCATCACCTTATTATAAAGCATAATTCCTTTTAACTTCTTTGAAACAATTTTATCCACGAATTCAAGTATTTTTTCTTTATCAGTTGTTGCAAAAATATCCGTATTTTTCCATCCAGAAAAATAGATTGGACTGGGATTTAAAGTAAGACATTTATCCTTATATTCACTCGCTACTTGTTTTATTAAATTTCCACCAATCTCTGACCAATATAATTTTCCTCTTTTACCCCCAATAATTTTCTCTTGTTCTTCCAATATTTTTTTCAAAACTAAAGATTTTTTATTAGGAGCTACAAAAAATGCATTGGCATCTATAATATTATTCCTCCCTAACCCAATTAATTCTTTATCTTTATGCTTCGAAAATATATCTTCTAGATATGGTAACATTATTGGGAAGACTATGCAATCGGCATCTAAATAAACACCGGAGTTATGATATAATAATGCGACTCTTATGTAATCTACTTGGAGAGCTAATTCTCTAATTTTTCTAAGATGTGTTGGTAATGTTGGAATATATTTTCCAATATTTTTATAATTAACGATAATTAATTTATCTTTGAATGCGTCTTTCATTTTATCAATGCATTTTTGAATGTAAAATGGCATTTTTCCCTCCCAAAAAATAAATACATTCATATGATATGCTAGTTTTTATTTTAGCAATGAAAGCAAAAATTGATATTAAATATATATATTGTATTATATATAAAATGTTATTAAATGAAATTACAAGTATTCCTCTCCCAAAGGAGGAAGAAATCTTTTATTCAGGATATTTTGTATCCAAAACAGGCGAAGAATTAAGTGAATGGATTGGTAAGCAATTTAACAGCAGTAGTGATATAAAAAGCTTGAAACGAAAGAAAGCAATACAATCAATTCTTGAAAGATTGGGAAAATATATTGATTCTCTTGTAGAAGAAAATAAATATTCTTTCCATTTTTTTGTAGGAGATGAAACAACTAATTTTTTCGAATTGGATAGACATCAATTGGAAATAATTAAGAAACACCACAAGAAAGATGAATTTTTAATGGAGGAATTTTATGATTGGGAAGATTTCTATTTCAATGATAAATTTGTATCTGCATATGAAGTCGATAAGAATGAAGTTATGCAACATTATTATTTTACGAAAACTAAATTTGAGGAAAGAGATAGAGTAAAACCAGATTATTTGCGGGATTACTTAGCAAGATATCCAGCATATTTTTTTATTGAAAATACAAAAAGTAAAATATTGGAAAAATTGGGACCAAAAATTGAGATTCAAAGTGGAAGGAATAAGCATGAGCAATTATTGAATACTAAAAATGAATTGGATTTACAAAAATCAATTAAAAAGCTATCGATACAATGGGGTCTAATGGAAAAAAATCCAGATTGTTACGTGTATGGTAATGAGATAATTAAGGCAATCCAAAATTATGAGATAAAAGAGATATATTGTTTTGAGGAGTTCAAAAAAAAATTGGAATCAAAACTTTTAAAAGAGCTTTTTAATTTCCAGTGGAACATCTATCCTAAAAAATTAGATATTCCTGAGATTGGAAAATTGGAAACTTATAGAGGAATCTTTGGATTGAAATATTATTGATTTTCCGGTTTGAAAACATTGTTGAATTTATTTATAATATCGTGATATAATGCATTATTTTTAGTATAAATTCCCAATCCTGCAGAATGCTTAAAATATAACTTATAATCACCTAATTCTTTAAAAAAAAAATCTTTAACACCATAATCTTGAACACAAACATCATGAAATAAAATAATGCCATCATTTTTTACAAATTTAGCCCAATTATTAAAATCACTTTTAACTGCTTCATATGTGTGATATCCATCTATATGAAGAATATCTATTTCTTTCTCCCATTTTTTAGAAACTGATTCAAATTCTCCAATAATTAATTCAAGATGACTAACATCATAATTTTTGATTTTTTTCTTTACCAATTCATAAGTCTTTCTAAATCCAGCTTGTAAATCACCTTCAAATAAATCTATTCCATAAATTTTTTGGTCTTTTGATGCAGAATTATTTTTTAATGCATTTGCAAAAACGAATGAGCTAAAACCGTAATCAACTCCAAGTTCTACAATCGTCTTAGGATTTACTTTTTTAACCAACCACTACGCAAATAAACGATGACCTTTCCAAGCAGAAATAATATCATCAACCCAGTCAGAATTTAGAATAATCTTCTCAATAGTGGGAAAAAATGATAGTTCATTCAATATCTTCTTTTTTTCTTTACGAATAATATCTATTCTTTGACTCCACCAGTCCTCTTCTATGGCTGTTTTTATAATTTGATAAGACTTTTCAAAATCATTCATATCTAATTGAACATATGCTCTTTCATCTATGTAATCTTTAACATTTGGGCAACCATAATAAAAGACGAGTGTTTCACATAAAATTGGTTCCCATATTTTCTCTGTTATGAAATTTTCCTCATAGTTATTTTCTACCATGAAATAATATTTATAAGGTACATAACCTTTACTTTTGTCTTTATATTGTGTCAATGGTCCTCTATAATTTTTAAAATTATGGTTATTATCTTGATTAAAAATATCCAGGGGTACATCTCCTTTCTCTTCTAAAAATTTTAGGAAATCGATTCTAGCTATATGACCTTCATCAAAATATTTTGAGCTACAAATAGATGAAATTTTATCCACCTTCTTTTCATATTCCAATTCTTTAATTTGATTATAATTCATCTCTAATTGCCAAAAAGCATTGTTATGGCATTTTTGTTTCCTACCTCTAACTGCCATAAAATTCTTAGGATCCGCCCATTCGCCCCAAGTTTTTACTCCCCAGTTAAAATTGGGATTTTCAACCCAGGGTTCCATTTGAAAAACAATAGTTCTTTTAGGATCATAATAAGAATTATCATAAGGCTTATTTATTATTACGTAATAATCAATGTTATAATCTTCCCACGTTATTTCAATATTATTCCAAGTGAATCCTTCTTTACACATATTTGACCATTCCAAGCATAAATCATAAGAACTGCACCAGTTACATATCATTTTGACTCTAATAAATTCTTTGTTAACATATTTCTCAGGAGGAAAAGGTAATCGATAATGATCGATATTTGTATTGAATAAACTATGATATTTGACATTATCGTTATCGGAAAATATCCACCATTCTGCATCTGCTTTATTAATTAATTTATCGGTATTTAATGAAGTAATATGATTAGCAGTAGCCCACCAATAATTTCCACTCCAGTGAATGTGAGGTTTCCTTTGATAATTAACTCCAACAGTATCAAAATTATTGAGTAAGCTAACACATTCTTTTTGTTTATTAACTAGAAAATAAAGCATGTAATTTTTCCAATCTTCAACATTTGAAAATTCATTATAGGAAACTCCCTTTGTATGTAGATAAAGAATTTTACTTAATGGATTTCTCAATGAAAAATTTAAAATTACTTCAAGTGTTTTAAGTTCAAATAAACTAGTATCTTCAGAGTATTGGACAATTTCCACTAATTCACCATACTTATTTTCTATCTCTTTTCCAATATTAATAATAAAAATCCTCTCTATAATTTCATTGTTATCTAATACATATTTTACTAATTTATCTAAAATATTTGTATCTTTTATTGTGCAACTATGTATAAAACAATAATTTAATTTTTTATTTTGATAATTATATAAAAATTCTAATTTTTTATTGAAATTTTTTTCATAGTATGATTTTTTTATGTAAATTCCGTCATCTTTTGAAAAATATATAGATGGTTGAAGAAAAATAGCTTTATTTTTGAAAAAACCAAGAGTATTAAATGCTACACAATTTGGGTCATTTGATGCTATTTGAAAATATTCGTTAATATCTCCTTTTTTATAAGATAAATCGAATCCGTGTTGATCTTTATTTTTTATAAAAATATATTCATCTTGTGATAAGTCCAATACTTCATAATCGTTTTGAATATCAGTGTCTATTTTTTTACCACCTTCATTCCAATCAGCAAAAGCTAAATGAGGTTGACTTTCATAAACTTCAATTTTTGGTGCTATTTTCATCAAATAATCAATCCCATGTTTTATTCCATTTTGTTCAATGAAATCAAGAATTTTCTTTGCACCAATTTTATTAATTGAATAGCAATGAGTTCCTCCAACAAAAATATTTTTATTTAATTTTTCTATTTTTGTTTCCTCACTATCAATATTATAAACTTCTTTAACTTTTTCTCTCTCCCTTTCAAACATATGATATCCTAAAAACACTAATTCATAATTTTCTAATTTTAATTTATTTATTTTTTTTGAAAAATTATCACACAATGTGAAATCATCTTCCATAATTAAATAATATTCATATTTGTCTTCTAATAATTGCTTCCATAAATTATAGTGGCTCAAGGCACATCCTATAACTCCTCTTCTATTATGAAAATCATTACCAGTAAATAATTTCCTAATCTCTGGTGTTGTAACTAATTTTTTGCCATCAATTGCTTTTACAAATTCATAATTATTTATATTTTGTTCTTTTAATTTTTTAATAATTGCTTCTTTTCTATCTGGTCTTCTTTCAAGGTTCAATATTTTTATATTGTTAGAATTATTTGAAAATTGATTTTCATTATTCAAAGTGTAGGCATTTGGCTTGTCTTTTTCAGAAGTCAATTTTCCAATATGTTTACAATATATTCCATTAAAAAATGCAGACTTATATCCTTTATTCGCCCATCGATATGCGTAATCCATTTCGAAAAATTGGTTGGGTGAATCATAATTTCCCAATTCAAGTATAATTTTAGTATTTATAATCGAAGGACGAAAACTATAATGAGGCCAATAATGACAATTCTTATAAGGAAAATCTCCATTCTTAAAATCATGAATTACTATTTCATCATTATATTTGATATGTCCAATAATTTGATAATCATTTATGGTTTCACCATAATTTCTATTAAATAATATTTGATGAATGTTTTGATTTTCCAATTCTTGTAAATATTTTATAGAGGTTGAAATATAATTTGTCTTACGGTAGAAAAGAAAATCATCTTCCATATGAATCCAATATTTTGGTTTAAGTTTATTTAGTCTATCCCAAATAATATTCATACTATTTCTATGACCTTTCTCCTCAGGAGTTTTCCAATAAAATTCCATCCAATCATATAAAAATTTCATCTCCTTCCTATCTTCTTTGGACGAATTATCATCAACACAAAACCAATAGTCAATCTTGTCAACATCTAACCAAGTATTTAATAGTGAATTTACTGTTTGTGTAAATAAGTCGAGTCTTTTACAAGTCGTGAATGTAATCATCACTTCTGGATTTTTTTTATTGCTTAATTTTTTATTAGAAGGTTTTATTAAATTACTCTTATCAAATAATTTGTCCCATAACTCTAATGCTTTGGGATTGATGTTATTATTTGCTAAAATATATTTATCAACTGCATCAAATAACTCTTTATCTTTTTTATTCTTCATTTCATAAAAGAAAATATTGGAGTAAGTAATATCTACTTGTGGTTTGCTTAATTGATTATTAATAATAATTTTTCGACAACATTCATATCCATATTCTTTACCATCAACATAGCAAGATGATATCGAGTTATAATATTCCAATTCATCTCTATATTTTGTGATTGTTAAGAATAATTTATTTTGTGGATTAGGATTATAATCTTTATATTGTTTGTAAAGTAAATTAACAAGTAGGTTATTTCCTTTACTTTGTAAAAGTTCACAAGCATTTACTATGCCTTCTATTCTTTCTTGATCGTACTCAACTGTTTTTATCCAATAAGTCAATGCCTCAAAATCATTACCTAATCTTTTATAAAGATCTCCAATTGTCAATGCACTCATGTATCTTTCCTGTAACCAATTATGATCTAAACATTTTTTATACCAAGTTATTGCTTCTTCATTTTTATTATTGTCTTTATAACTTTGAGCACAATAAAATGCGTATCTTGATTTCATTCCAAAATCTTTTTCTTCTTCATATGCTTTTGAAAGAATTGCTGCGTCTTTATCATATTTTTTGGGATCTTTGCTACGATCACCTGTTTTTCCAGATTCTATATAGTAATCGCCCTTAATTTCACCTTGCTTATTTGAATCATCTAAACAACATATAAACTCATGTAGAACTCCTTTAAAGCACCAGCGTTTTCTATTATTAACTAATAATATCCTTTGATAGGTAAAATATTTTCCAAAAGTTAAGAGATATGAATCCAGTGTTAGATTTGGTAATTCAAATTTTCCATAAAATCTATCATCTGCATCAAAAATTAACAAATAGTCTGTTTTATTATAAGCTGCCTCTAATGCTTTAGAACGATTATATCCAAAATCTTTCCATTCATGATGAACTAATTCTCCTAGTATATTTTTAGAAGAAAAAAAGTTTTGAATAACATCAATTGTATTATCTGTTGAACCGGTATCAGATATTACCCAGTAATCTATTTTTACATAATTTAAAATATTTTTCAAAGTTTCTTCTATAACATGTGATTCGTTTTTTACGATCATATTTAAACATATTGTTTTCATATCATAATTTACAAAAAATATAACATTAAATAACGAATTTTTTTATTATATTATTTATAATGAGTAATAATAAAAATAAAGGATCAACTGGTTCTTGTGATATAGTTAATGTAAAAACAGTATTTAAAAAGGAAGTCCTGGTTTGTGGCACACTTACCGCTAACAATAATGCTGTTGTTAATAAACAATTATTTGTTGGGGTTCCTGAACTATCATCAGATTCAAAATTAAAAGCTACTGATGTTTCCATCATAAAAGATTTAGCTATCGCTAATAATTTTTATGTAATGAACAATGCAACAATTGAGAATAACTTAACTGTGAGCGGTGAAGCATTTTTTACTGCACCTGCATTCTCTGTTGTTGAACCAACCCAGGATTTTGAAATAGTAAATAAGAAATATGTTGATAGTAGAGGTGGTGGTGGAACAGGTACTACTGGTCCTACTGGACCAAAAGGAAGCAATGGTGCGCCTGGTCCAGCAGGTGCTGCAGGTGCTACCGGTGCGACCGGTGCAGCTGGCAGTGCTAGTAATACTGGTGCGACCGGTGCAACTGGAGCTACTGGATCACAGGGTCCAACTGGTGTTACTGGTGCTACCGGTACATCTGGTGATCGATACAATACTAGTGGAACAGCTAACTTAGCTCCAACTGTTGGAGGTAGTGTATCTATTACAGTTGGTACTGGATTGGCATATATTACTGGAAACTCAGTTGTAGTTGTTAAACAAACTGACTCTACCGCAAAATTTGAAGGAACTGTTACAAGTTATAACAGTGGATCTGGTGCAATGATAATCGGAGGAATTACTAACATCGGTTCAGGAACTTTTGGAAATGCTACTTATAATGTGAACTTAGATGGTATAGATGGTCAGACTGGTGCTACCGGTCCTACTGGTTCTATCGGTGCTACCGGTGTAACTGGTTCTACCGGTGCTACCGGTGTCACTGGTGCTACCGGTCAAGGTATTACTGGAGCGACCGGTGTTACTGGCGCTACAGGAGTTACTGGTGCTACCGGTGTCACTGGTGCTACCGGTCAGAGCATTACTGGTGCTACTGGTGTCACTGGTGCTACCGGTGTTACTGGCGCTACCGGCGTTACTGGAGCTACTGGACCAGGCATTACTGGAGCGACTGGTGCTACCGGTGAAACCGGTGCTACTGGTCAAACTGGTGCTACTGGTGTTACTGGCGCTACAGGCGCGAGCGTTACTGGAGCTACCGGTGTTACTGGCGCTACCGGTGAAACTGGTGCTACCGGTCCTACAGGCGCGAGCGTTACTGG
>Ga0194133_10002524_pt1 | contig 27993 bp, 21 predicted proteins | sample TA2KigOf40mmetaG_FD_155448 | JGI IMG/M metagenome (GOLD analysis project Ga0194133, IMG submission 155448) | Freshwater microbial communities from Lake Tanganyika, Tanzania - TA2015055 Kigoma Offshore 40m | ecosystem: Environmental > Aquatic > Freshwater > Lake | place: Tanzania: Lake... | reverse complement strand
CCAGTGATAAGGCAAAGGTACGGGGGTGATTTTAACTTGTCAAGGGCAAAAAGCATATTTTTTAAATTTTTGAGTAGAAAAGGGTTGAGAGGCCTGCGGTAGGGATTGAGCAAGGTTGCCCGCAAGGGTGGCGGGGGGATTGCCCCGCGAGGCGCGGAGGCGACTTTAGGAGCCACCGCAAGCCCGCTGGGGCAGCCCCCGGCAACCGCGGACAACCTGTGAAAGCCCGCAACCGCCCTTCAAAAGAAAAAAACCAAAAACCTGAATTAGGACCGAGGGGTTCTGGGGCTTAGCACGAAATTTTGGCCTAGGTAAACGCGGCGGACCTGTTCGTCTTCGGCCAATTCGCTGGCGCTGCCGGCTTTTAGGATTTTTCCTTCGAACAGCAGGTAGGCGCGGTCGGTGATGGATAGGGTTTCTTGAACGTTGTGATCGGTGATTAGAATGCCGATGTTGCGTTCTTTTAAGGAGTACACGATGGACTGAATGTCTTCAACCGCAATGGGGTCCACTCCGGCGAAGGGCTCATCCAACAGAATAAATCCGGGGTTGGTGGCAAGGGCTCTGGCGATTTCGGTGCGGCGGCGTTCGCCGCCAGAAAGCAGGTTCCCTTTGGTTTTGCGTACCCGGTTCAGTCCAAATTCATTCAGCAGATTTTCGCAGCGTTCGCGCTGTTCGGCTTTGCTGAGTGGCAGGTGTTCAAGTACGGCCAGAATATTGTCTTCAACGCTTAGACGCCGAAAAACAGAGGCCTCTTGGGGTAGGTAGCCAATGCCGCGCCGGGCGCGTTGGTACATGGGCAGGTTTGTGATGTCTTCTTCGTTCAGAAAAATACGGCCGGCGTCGGGGGCAATCATGCCGGTTACCATGTAAAAGGTGGTGGTTTTGCCGGCGCCGTTGGGTCCTAAAAGGCCAACGATTTCGCCTTGATTCAGGTGGATACTGACTTGGTTTACAACGGTTCTGCCGCGGTAGGATTTTTCTAGCTGTTCGGTGCGCAGTTCCATGCTTACAGCTTTACAGATATTTGGGCGGTAATTCCCCAGTTGGGAGCACCGGGGTACAGTTCTTTTCCGGGGTTCAATGGATCGGGGCCATTTTGGTGGGTAAAGCGGTAGTGGAAATCGAAGCGAAGGATATTGAAAATGTTTTCGATGCCCACGTTCATTTCAACGTAGGGCATAATGTTGCCGGTGCGTTGGTCAACGAGTTCGTAGGTGTTGGGAGGAAGGGCCATGAAGCTTCGGTTTTCCTGGCTAATGCTGCCTAGGGCGGCGCGGACTCCCACGGTTTCCCGCCATTTTAGTTTGCGCAGACCGGGGATTTTGTTGAAGAACAGCCCATCGAAAAAGTGTTCAAAGCGCACTGTAACCCATTGGTCGCTCACAAATTCAAAGTAATTCATCAGGTTAAACCCAAAGCGGTCGAACATATAGGTATCGTTGCCCAGGTGAATTTCCATTAGTGGGTAGGGGATTTGCCCGAAGATTTTACCGGCTTTGATTTCCCAATCGGTGTAGCCTAGGGGGCGGACTCGGAAGCGGTCGGCGATGGAGCAGCGCAGGGCGTGGTAATTGTTTTGTATTCCAAGAACGTTGCTAATGCCTAAGGTATATTCAAGTTTCACAACGGGGTATTCGCCGCGAAGGGCTCGGCGTTTTACTCGGCCGCGCAGCCATTGTTGCCCGTAGGCGAATTCGGTTTCAAGCCTCATTTCGGCTCGGCTGAAGTTGGGAAGGTAAGAATCGATTTGATTTTGGGCGTTAAGCAGGCCAAAGCGCAGGGTTCCGGTATCGTGTACGCGCATCCAGTTGAAGGTAATTTTGCTGTTGAGTCCGGTAAACCAATCGTGTTCATAATAAACAAATCCTTCGTCGATGTACGACAGGTCGGCCAGGCGGCGGCGGCGAAGGAAAGTGCCCAGCAGGTTGTCGGGGCGCCATTGGTTGGTTGACAGGCCAAGTTGTTCAATATCTTGGCGGAATTTCCAGCCAATCATCCGCCAGGGGTCTTTGTCTTTATTAATGTGGTATATGCCCGAAAAATCCCATTTGAATCGTTGGTCTAGGGTGCCGTAAATAATATGCGATTCAAGGAAGAACCGTTTAGAAATGGAATCGGAGGTGCGTCCGCCGAATTTGATGCGGTGGCCTTCGATTTCGTTCATGGACCATAGTTCATAAATGGGGCCAATGCCAAACCAGCCGAAGTTCCAAAATCCCGATGCCACCAAATCGCCGATTCGGTACAGGGAACGGAAAATGGTGTTTTTCTTCAGGTCCTCGGTAATGCTGTCGATTTTTCCTTCCGAATCGCTCAGAGCGATGGGGCGCAGGGAATCCCATTCGGCCTTGCTTTTATGCACATTGTTTAAGATGGTTATTTCGGCGCCTGGAGTAGGGAAAATGGAAGAGGGTGGTTGGTTGTAAACGTAGTTTTTAAAGTGCCGGGTTCGGTGAAGAACAATTTGATAATTGGTGTCTTTGTCGCCGATGTTGAGGGTGAAATCCACGAAATCTTTGGGGTTGATATCGAGCGAGGCATTGTCTTGGCGTAAAATCCAGGTTTGGTTGGCGCTGTCGAGTTCAAATTCTTGGTTGATGCGGAAGCCGGCGATGAAATTCACGTTGGCTTTGCGGTTCATTTTTAGTTCAACCTTGCGTACGCCCCAGGTTTTATCGTGCACCCACATTCGGCCGTCGTACACCATTTCGCGGGGAACGGCGTCCAGGGGCTGGAACGAAATTTCGTAGCAGCGCATGTTGCCAATCATGGTGGAATCTTCCAAAACGTATTTGTAGTATGCCGAGCCGAAGGGCGACAGGGGGCCTACGAAGTTTTTTCCAAGAATCAGTTGATTGTCGTCGTAAAAATTAAAGTTTTGGAAGGTAGCGCCCAGCATGGTGGCGAAGTTGTCGTTTTCAACGCCGGTAATTTCAAATTTATGAATGACTTCTCGAATGGAAAAGCCACGTTTCCGGTGGATATTGGAAACCATTTCGATGAGCATAAACGGGTAGTACACATTGGTGTCGCCCCGCAGGGTGTCTTGGTATCCGAGGTCGTAGAAAGACTGGAAAATTTTACCCACCTTAGATTTTCTGATTTTTTCGGGCAGGTTGTAGGCATCCAGTTTGTTTTTAACGTAAACGGTAGCTTCAACGCTTTCAAAGCGAAAGGGGTCGTTTTCGCGGCGGTATTTTTTCACCGAATCAATAACCACAAGGGCTGGATTGCGCGTTCGTTTGTATTTAAAGTTAAATTCATTCAGCGAAATGCCCGTCATGGGCAAGGTGATTTTGACCTCGTTGATGGTGCCTGGCCGAATTTTAATCAGCGTATCGGCATAGTTCAGCATTTGAACGCGTACAAACTCGGGTTTTTGGTCTGTTTTTAATTCAAAGCGACCTTCAAGGTCGGTAATTGCACCCACTTGGGTTCCTTTTAACAAAACATTGGCGCCGATTAGGGGCGTTTTTTTTGCGACCGAGGGGTCGCCGTCGTACACGATGCCGCGCACCACCGTAGTTTGACCGTGTAAGACCACAGGCCAGGAAAGGAGAAATACAAAAAGCAGGCGCAAGCTCATGCAATCCAAATAAAAAAAGGCAGAAAGTTGCCGCCGCAAAGAACGCAAAAATGATTCCAAAAATGACTGCATATGCCTTGCAAAGGTACATAGGCAATTGGAATAAAATTCAAGATAAAATGGCGGAAAAATCGAAAATAGCCAAAAAATCAAAGTCCACACAAAGCATTGATAAACAGGCAGTTAACACAATGTTAATAAAAAAAGGCTTGATTTTTAACAAAAAGCCTTGCGCTTTTATACCAGAGGCTGTATCTTTCAGTTGGGAAACAATAACATTTGGGATGCCTATGAAAAAAAACTACTGCAAAGTCTGCAAGGAGCCTTTAGAGGGGCGTGTTGACAAGAAATTTTGCTCAGATGCTTGCCGTTGTTCGTATTTTAATCGGGTTCAAATTCGCGAGCGGCGAGAGTTTCGGAAAATCGATCGGATATTAAAGAAAAACAGAAAAATTCTTAAGTTGTTGTTCGATGCAGGTCGATTGCAAGCCAGTCATCAAGAGCTTGAAGTCATGGGTTTTGAATTTGGGTATGCAACCCAGGTTCTGCTGGCCAGCGAAAGCGAGGTCAGGTATTTTTGCTATGATTTGGGGCTGAGTTCCTCGCCGAGTCAGCCGCAGTTTTCGCTGGTTCGCAAACGGCTTGAACTCAATGAGCAGCTATCTTTGACCTATAGCGTTAAGGGGCAGGGAAGGAGTTTATAGGGCGGCAGCTGGGCTTTCGCGGGTAGTCCGCGGTTGCTGTATGCGGGCCCAGCGGGCTTGCGGGGGCTCCTAAAGTCGCCTCCGCGCCACGCGGGCCCCCTTACAGCCCCCTTGCGGGCAACCCTGCTCAATCCCTGCCGCTGGGCCAGGTTTTGGCATGGTATCCCTTGTTTTTAAAAGGGATGGATTAATTGGGAACATCCTTCACTTTCTGTTCAATCGTCATTAAAAACAAGCCGACGAAAATAAAAATGCCTGCCGTTAAAAGGGTAAACGACATCACAAAATCCCCTAAAAACAATTGAATGACCCCAGCCAAAAGCGGTTGCAAATAAATAAAGGCACTTACCAAACTTGCATTCACCCGCTTCAGGGCATAAATGTTCAATAAATAAGCTAAAAAAGTTACTCCAATTACCACGTAGGCTACTGCCCACCAAACCTGGGGCCTGATGGCCGCAAGGTGGGTCTTTGCTAAATCCGGAAGCCCCAAAATGCCTGTCATCGGCATTCCAAATGTAAAAACCCAAGCCAAAACGGTAATGGGGCTATACCGTTTCATTAAGGGTTTTACCATGACCAAAAAAACCGAAAACGAAGCGGCATTAATAAGCACCAGCAGGTTGCCAAACCCATGGCTTTGCGAAAATAAAACACCCTGTTGCCGCTGTAAAATAAGCGCAACGGCCCCCCCGCCGCTCAGCAAAATTCCAATCCACTTGGTCTTTTGCATTTTTTCTAAGCCAACTCCAGCCGAAAACAACAATACTAAAATGGGGCTAATCGTCATAACCAGGGCTGATTCAACCGGACTGCTTCGGTTAAGTCCTTCGAAGAACAAGGTTTGATTTAACAATACGCCGAAAAGAGAACAAAGAAAAAGCCGAATCCAATCTTTTGGGTCGATTCGTTCTATGGGTCGGGTAAAGGCGAGCAGCCAAAATAAAACGAAGGCTCCGGCCGACCGCATAAATATGATGCCTGTAGGATTAAAGGGAACAGGCATAATGAACTTGGCCACCGCGTAGTTTATCCCATGTAAGATGTTGACGGCAAGCAGGGCAATTACGGCAAGATTCATGCCGCAAAGATGGCAGGTCTATGAGAAATGAACAAATGCCCCGCGAGTATGCCTATGAACACCCATGATTTCCATTTCTTCCAATGCCTTGGCAATCCATTTGTCGGATTGCTGGAAAGGAATACTTGTGGTGTAATGGAACGGTTTCTGCCCTTCGCTACCTGGAATGCATACCCGTAAACTCATTCGATTCCCTTTTGAATCGGGAAGCAACTGCACTCCAGAATACAACCTGTGTTTTTTTTCAAGGTATCGGGCAATTTTGCGTTCCATTTTTAGCACCAATAAGGCAAGGGGGTCTGATATGGCCAACAATGGCCACTTCTTTTCAACCCTTTTTTTTAAGGTTAAAAGCACCCACAAGCCAGCTCCGGGATGCGGAACCATCCAATCAAGCAATCTGTATTGACTTTCAGAGACCCCCGTCAAATCCAATTCCGATTGACTAAGCAAGCGATGAACAGAAACCCCTGCTCCATAATGAGGAGCATGGTTGTAATCACCTAAGCGAATGGCGCCCGGATATGCATTTTGATACGCAATAGTGCCCGTTAAATCACTGCAATAAAAGAAATCAGGCTCCGACGAATTGCCTGTTACTGCCATGTTTCTGGAACTTCCGAATAAAGCGCCTGCAATGTTTAATTCTCCGGGCAAACGTAGGGGAAGGTGCCTTCCACTGCAAGCCAAAACATCAATTTCGCCGCGGTTCAACGCCTCAACACCCGCCAAGAAACCCTCTTGCCCTGCCAAATCTGATCCTAGGGCATGGTTTACATGAATCGGCAATGCCAATCCATCAAGGCGAATTTTAAGCATATGCTCCAAACCAACTTTATAAAAATAGTTGGGTACAAATAAGCGTATGGGGCTAATGGGCATAAACAAAATTTCAGAGTTAAGATATTGTAAAATCTTTGATTTTCAAAGTTAATTTTGTGTGTTCAATCAAATAAGGCTATATATACCTTTAAATTAGAGCGACATGAACAATGAACGATTGTATGGTCTATTAGACATTACCTCATTGGGAGATTTGGATAATCCAAGCAACATCGCTCAATGGACGCGTAGAATTGCGAAGGTCTGTTTGGAAACCGAGGGCCGTTTTAGGCCAGCAGCCATTTGTGTTTATGCCCCATTGCTGGGTGCCGCCCGTGAAGGCTTAGGTAACCTGTCCATTCCTTTGGCCGCAGTGGCAGGGAACTTTCCCTCAGGGAAATCGGATTTGAAACTAAAATCAATGGAAACCCTACGCGCCATTGATGCCGGAGCCAACGAAATAGATTGGGTTATTGATCGCGGCGCCGCACTTTACAGCAAAGGCGAATCGGTAATTCAAGAGGTGCAAGCAGCGCGCGAAGCCTGTGGGCCAGTCCCTTTAAAGGTGATATTCGAAACAGGACAAATTGAAGACGAGCACTTTTTGTTCGATTTGGCCTGCAAGGCATTAAATGCCGGAGCCGATTTCTTGAAAACCTCTACCGGAAAAATTCCCATAGGTGCAACCGAGGCCGCTGCCAGAGTTTTGTGCTCCGCAATCAAACACACAAATGCCTCAGCCGGATTTAAGGCTTCAGGTGGCATACGCGATCATGGCGCGGCTCTTCGTTACGTTTCAATTTATGAAACGATGGTTGGAAAGCCCGCTACCCCAAGTTCTTTCAGGTTGGGAGCAAGCACCTTGGCCATTGAATTGCTGCGGTTCGAGGGGATATCTTGGTAAAACCGATTGAACATACCGCCTAATTGAAACGGCAAATGAGAATGTGAAACGGGATGCCTTTTGGGAGTTCAAGAGGCGCCTAAACCACCAAAATTCGTAGTACTTTTGGGCCAGAAAGCAAATCAAAATCATGGAAATTTCAAAGCAGTTTGAATCGAATCAGCGGGAAGATTTTTGGTATTCCTATTGGCTCAACAATGGGTATTTTAAATCTACCCCAGACCACCGAGAGCCCTATACCATCGTTATTCCTCCTCCAAATGTTACAGGCGTTCTGCACATGGGGCATATGCTGAACAATACCATACAAGATGTTTTGGTTCGGCGGGCTCGCATGCAATCTAAAAACGCCTGTTGGGTTCCCGGTACCGACCATGCCTCAATTGCAACGGAAGCTAAAGTAGTTGCTTTATTGCGCGAAAAGGGAATTAAAAAGAGTGAAATAGGGCGAGACACTTTTTTAGACCATGCCTGGGAATGGAAAGAAAAATACGGAGGTATTATTTTAGACCAACTAAAAAAACTTGGAGCCTCATGCGATTGGGACCGTACCCGTTTTACCATGGAACCCGACCTAAGTGCTGCCGTTCAAGAAGTGTTTGTTCGCCTTCATGAACAGGGTTTGATTTACCGGGGCATGCGTATGGTTAATTGGGACCCAGCAGGCCGAACGGCCTTGTCGGACGAAGAGGTTATTCACAAAGACCTGCCCGGCACTTTGTATTATTTAAAGTATGCGGGCGAGGAGCCCGGCACCGGCATTGTAGTTGCTACAAGTCGCCCAGAAACCATTTTTGCTGATGTAGCCGTTTGCGTCAATCCAAACGACGAACGCTATTCATCATGGATAGGTAAAAAAGTGCAGGTGCCGCTTACGGATTTATGGGTTCCAATAATTGCAGACGAATATGTCAGTGCAGATTTTGGGACAGGTTGCCTTAAAGTAACTCCCGCTCATGACCCTAACGATTATGCACTAGGTCTAAGGCATGGGCTGCCTGCGCCCAACGGATTAACCGAAACGGGGCACTTGACCGAACTGGCAGGTGAATTTGCGGGAATGGACCGTTTTGATGCCCGTAAAGCCGTTGCGAAGGCTGCCGATAACAGGGGGCTATTGTTGAAGGCAGAGGAATATGTGCAGCAAGTTGGGCACTCAGAGCGAACCCAAGCTGTTATTGAACCTAGATTGTCCTTGCAATGGTTTGTTGACATGCAGGCATTTATGAAAAAGTACCCGCAGGTGCTCGATGCCGTGATGCAAGATGATATTCAATTTCATCCCGCAAAGTTTAAAAATACATATCGGCATTGGATTGAGAATATAAAAGATTGGTGCATTAGCCGGCAACTTTGGTGGGGTCAACGAATTCCAGCTTGGTACGACGAGCAGGGGAATACGGTGGTAGCAATAACAGAGGCTGAGGCTAGAGCAAAAATGAGCGCCTTAAATCCAAACTTTACTGAACTGAACCAAGATGAAGATGTTTTAGATACTTGGTTTAGTTCTTGGTTGTGGCCAATTTCTGTTTTTGATGGTTTCAAATTCCCAGGCAATCCAGAGATTTCATATTATTATCCAACCAACGACTTGGTAACAGCACCTGAAATTATGTTTTTTTGGGTGGCCCGTATGATTATGGCCGGTTATGCCTTTCAAGGGAAGGCCCCTTTTAAAAATGTCTACTTTACCGGCATCGTGCGCGACGACCAAAGGCGTAAAATGTCGAAAAGCCTTGGGAATTCCCCTGACCCCCTTGAGCTCATTCGGGTTCATGGTGCAGATGGAGTAAGGGTAGGAATGTTGCTAAGTGCACCCGCCGGAAACGATTTGCTGTTTAACGAGAACTTATGCCAGCAAGGGCGCAATTTTACCCATAAATTATGGAACGCCTACCGCCTTATTATGCACTGGAAGGCCCAACAAATGGATGCTGATTTGGTTTTGGATCCCTCTGAATCAGAACGCTTGAGCCGAGCCGAGGCCTGGATGCAAGAACGCATTAAAGAGGTTTCTGGAAAGTTGGATCAGCAATTCAATCAATTTCGAATCAACGAAGCGCTAATGACGGTTTATAAACTAACCTGGGATGATTTTTGCAGTTGGTATTTAGAAATGCTCAAACCTTCTTTTGGATCTAAGATTTCGGAAGCGGGTCTAGGCTGTGCTGTTGAAAGGCTTGAGCAGATTTGCGCCTTACTCCATCCGTTTATTCCCTTTATAACCGAAGAAATTTGGCAGGGATTAAAGAACCGTGAAACAAGGGAAAGCCTTATGGTTCAAACACTTAAGTCGGACTCTTCTTCGTATGATTCTGATTTTTTGGTGAAAATGGATTTGTTGTTTGAGGTTATTACCCAAGTAAGGGGAATTCGTCAACAACATGGCATACCAGCGAAAGATCCATTGGTGCTTTATGTGGCAGGAACCGAGCACATTCATTGGGATAAGAGTTTGGAACCCATACTTCGGCATCTGGCCTTTGTTTCTCCGGTCCATACTCAGGAATCTTCTCCTAGCACAGAAGCCTTTTCATTTCAAGTAAAACAATGGACATGCAGTATTCCGGCTGGAGGCTATGTGGATATGAATGCCGAAATGGAACGTGTAAAAAAGGAAATGGTATATTTAGAAGGTTTTGTGGAAAGTGTGCGCAAAAAGCTGAGCAACGAAAGGTTTGTTGCAAATGCAAAACCTGAAGTGGTTGCGATTGAACGGCAAAAAGAGGCAGATTCAATCGCTAAAATAGAGGCTTATGCCCGTCAACTGAAGGAATGGGAGAAGGGTACAAATGAAAAATCGTAACTTGCAGTAATGAAGCCTAGCACTCTTTTATTTGAGGAGTTTGATTTGTTCATCAATGACCCACTAAATGGTTTGATAGCTGGTTCAGCCTTCTTGTTGTTTGTCTTAGTTCGGGCGGCTTTGTTGCAATGGGCAGAATACAGGCCCTTATACCCTTCTTTTTGGACCTCATTGCTCGGGGGAATTATTGCTTGGCTGTTTGTTGGGGCACTGCTTTGGCTTAAATTCAGGGTACATGAAATTGTGGTTTTTCAGGCTCTAATTTTGATGGGAATGGCCTTAGGCATAGACCTTTTGATTACCCTTTTGCTGAAGGGAAAAACAGGCAATTTGATTGGAGGAGTTTTGGGGAGTTTGTTGGCGTATGTTTTGCTCGCCAGCACTTGCCTATTAAGTTACATTGCTTTTGCCTATCCCAGCAACGCTTTATGGACGGGATTGTAACTCGTTCTACTGGAAATCACTACTCAATTTGGCTGCCCTATGCTAAGCGCATGACCACAGCCCAGCTGGCTGGCAAATTGCGTATGCAGGGTTTGAAACATACCAATCCCGTTGCGGTTGGCGATCGTGTCCGTTTGTCTGAACCTATTCCAGGACAACCCCATACGATTGAGGAAATACACGATCGTAAAAATTACCTGATTCGCACCTCTACCCAGCTTGATAAGCAAACCCATATTCTAGCCAGCAACCTTGATGGTTTATGGATTGTGGCCTCTGTTCTTAAGCCCAGAACCAGTACGGGTTTTGTTGACCGAATTTTGGTAACGGCCGAGGCCTATTCCATACCAGCCTGCATCGTGGTTAATAAAAGCGACCTTTGGCCAGAACACCCTGAAGAGGCCCAGCAATTCTTGTCCCATTTTAGAGATTTGCCTTATCCTATTTTATCTGTATCGGCCGAAACAGGGGAAGGGATAGATGATCTACGGGACTGGTTAGATTCAAAAACCACATTGGTGTGTGGGCATTCGGGTGTGGGAAAATCAACCCTAATTAATGCCTTGGTTCCTGCCCTCGACTTAAAAACAGGCGGATTGTCAGACAAACATCAAAAAGGAAAGCACACCACCACTTTTGCAGAAATGCTATTTATAAACGAGAAGACATGGATTATTGATACCCCGGGCATCAAAGAGTTTGGACTTTTCGATATGCAAGATGAGCAAATAGGGGATTTTTTTCCGGAAATATTTCGCACGAAACGGAAGTGTAGGTTTTCCAATTGCTTGCATACAAATGAACCCGGATGTGCCGTTTTAGAAGGACTAGAATCGGGTGGAATAAACCCCGACCGGTATAAAAACTACCTACAGATGCTTGAAAGTAACCATCCGGAATATCGACGATGATGTGTAAAACCAAATCTTCGGTTAGGGCAATCCTTTTTCTGGCTTTTTTGGGCCTTTCGCCCGTATTGCTAAGTCAAAATCTGGTTTACAATGGGGGATTTGAGGTTTTTAAAGGCGAAATTCCTTGTGGTTGGGTGGCTAGAATAAATGAATTTAACATCAACAATTGGACCCTTCCGACGTTCACCACAGCGGATGTTTATAGCTCATTCCAGAATGAGCAGTGCCCCAATTACAGTGGCCCCGGAAGCAATATTGTGGGAGTTTCTGCTCATCGCGGACAAAGTATGGTTGGAATCTTTACCTATGGGGTGAGCCCCCCTCATGGTGCTTGGAGGGAATACATCCAAACCCACTTAGCGGCCGTCTTGGTGCCGGGGGAATCGTATGTACTGAAAGCCTGGGTACGTTTGCACAAAAACAGCCCATTTGCTGCAGGCAATCTTGGTTTTTATTTTTCCAGGCAACCGGTTAAACAAGATTCCTACAAGCGTCTTAATTTAAGACCTCAAATTGAAATTGAAACGATTTTAGATCGAGCCGACCGCTGGATTTTAATTCAAGATACACTGCAGGCGAAAGAGCCTTTTCAGTATTTAACCATAGGGAATTTTCGTGAAGACCATGAAACATCTAAGTTGGATAGAGGTGCATCAGGAAGCAATATTTTAGACCTTTTGTACAATACCCGGCGGCGTGCTTATTATTTGTTGGACGATATTTCATTGGAGCCGTTAAACCCTACTTTGCAAGTCGAACTAAAAAATAGAGAGGAAGACCTCGGCTTAATGACCCAGGTTCATTTTGATCACGATCAATTTGATTTATCGCCCGATATGGAAGCCCGTTTAAAAAAATTACTGCTTCATTTAAATCAAAATTCAGGGCTAAGGATCATGCTCGGTGGCCATACCGACAGCAATGGAGCAAACGATTACAACATGAACTTGTCGGAATTGAGGGCCCTTGAAGTAAAAAATTATCTAATTCGAAGCGGCTTGCATCCCGGCCGGATATTGACGCAGTGGTTCGGTCCACATAGGCCCGCAGCAGACAACAACAGCCCAGAAGGCCGCTACCTAAACCGACGGGTGGTGATAGAATTGATAAACTAGATTCAGTCCCTATTAGGGTTGACCAAAAAGAGAAAGAATGCTAACGCGTTCAAAGGATCCATCGGCAGCGCGAACAATATATTGGTAGACGCCGTCTTCTAACTTGGCTCCATCTTGGGCATAGCCCCGAAAGCTCGCCCCTCCAGAACTGCCCTCAAAAACCAACCTGCCCCACCGATTATATACCCAAACTAAGTAGGGAGAACAATTTTCAATATCCGTATCAAAAACAAGCTCGTCGTTAAGTCCGTCTCCATTTGAGGTTATAACATTCGGGAATTGAATGTCTTCCCAGGTTTTGGTGTCGGGAACCAAGGCTGTGGTATTCGCTTCGCCACGGCACCCATTGATATCAAAAACAATGGCCTGTACTGAATAACTTCCCGGACCGTTTTGGTAGATGTACTCAATCGGATTGCCCGTTGTTTGAGTATTCTCACCGGTACTCCATGTTACTGGAGCAACCAACGAATCTCCGTTTATTTGCTGAATGCTGAATACCACCAACCCAAAGCACCCAGGTGCTGCATTGGCTGAGATTTCAGGGCCGGGAGAAACATAAATGAGGACTATGGATGTATCTAAGCAACCTTGGTCAGAAACGGCAACAAGTTGAACCTGAAACCAACCGGTATCTGCATATGCATAGGTAGGACTAAAACCCGTTCCCGCACCGCCATCTCCAAAGTTCCAAGAAAATGCATTTATGCTACCTGAAGGAATGGTACTGGAGTTTTGGGGCTGAAAATTCTGCCCAAAGCAAACCACGTCAGGAACAAATGCGGCCGAGGGTAAAGGATAAACCGCAACCGGCACAATAAGGGTATCAATGCATCCATTGTCGGCTACTACAATTAAACGGATAGGTGGGGATCCTGCAGAGCCAAAAACATGACCTAGGTTAGGTTGCTGAGCATCGTTTTGACCATCGCCATTTAAATCCCAAAACCATTGTTGAATTTGAGCAGGAGAGCCTACCTGGCTTCCACTTGCATCCAGCAAAAGAGTGTCGTTTACGCAAGCTCCCTGCCATTGGATGTTTGCTTGCGGTGATGGCAAAACGGAGACGGAAACCTGAGCTGTATCAGAACATGGGCCAACCGAACCAATTACAGTAAAAGTGGTGGTTTGTTGCAAGGTGGTTACCACGCTGTCGCTGCTCATTCCGCCGATGTTCCCGCCGGCCCACAGGTAGGTTTGGCCACCCGTTGCCGTAAGTAAAAACGGACTTCCCTGGCAAATGGGATTGGGGCCTAAAGCTGTAACCACAACTGGGGCTGGGGCAATCAAGGTTGTGTCAAGAATAAGAGTGTCGCATCCAAGACCATCGAAAACCATAATTTGATGGTTTCCTGCGGCTAGACCACCCTGACTAGATTGGGTAAATCCAGAGCCTATCCATTGGAAGTTGTACCCTCCTGGGCCACCGCTGGCCGAGAGTGAAATATAGCCGTTGGAGTTTCCATGGCAAAGGGGGTTCATAATGGAATCGAACGTTCCAATTAAGGCGGGCGGAGCTGGAACCAGCACAGAATCGGTTCTTTGGCAGCCATTGCTATCGGTGGTGGTTAAAAAATACCAACCCCCTGGAACAGAAGGGGGATTTGGGCTGGTTGGGCCATGGTTCCATAGGAAGGAAAGCGGACCGGTACCGCCCCCAGTTTGAGCCTGAAGGCTGCCATCGGCCGAACTTGGGCATGTTGCGGGGCTTGCAGTCAAAGAAACGTTGATGGATGGAGGGTTGATAAGGGTTACAGAAAATAAGGCCGTGCACCCATTGGAATCGGTGACCACAACAGAGTAGCTGCCGGGGGCCAAGTTTAATTGCTGGGCTTGCGAGGGTAAGTTCCCATTCCAAGCATAGCTGAATGGAGCGATGCCGCTCTGAACATTTAAAACAATACTTCCTGTTGTTCCATTGTTGCAAATGGGCGAAATGACTTGGGGGCTTAGGGCTACAGAATCTACCGAGACCCAAACCTGATCGCTGTCGCCCGGGCAACCATTAATCAAAGGAACCACCGTGTACCATCCCGATAAGGGCGATGAAATTCCGGTTACTTGGCTCTGCTGACCAATGGATTGATAACCGTTGGGTCCTGACCATTGATATACAGCACCAAGGGGCCCTGTTGCCGAAAGAAAGGCTGTGTCGCCAGCGCAAACGGGACCTAGAGGAGCAGCTACTGCGGGAGCCGGCGTGGGCTGAATAAAAACAAAAATACTATCGGAAATTACAGGGCAAGCTCCAACGGACCCAGTTAAATGATACAGGCCAGAAATCGAAGGGCTTACATTGAATAGGGTGTCAATTTGGTTGGAACTGGAAAAATTATTGGGGCCTGTCCATTGGTAGTTTGCCCCGGTAAGAGAATTCGCAAATAAAATTAGGTTTCCACCTTGACACAGCGAATCGGTGGTTGAGCTGGCGTCAAACTGATAAGCGGAATAGTCAGAAAAATAGCCATAACGGCAGCCAGAAGAGGCGCCACCGTTAACCACTCCCATATGAAAAAGGTGGGAGGAATTCACTATAAGACTTGCCAGGCCCTGGGGAATATCGTTCGTGTTGAATTGAATTTGTGCATACATCCAGGCTCCATTTGAGCCCGGCACCTGAGCAAAATTTCCTGCTGTAATAAGGTTTGGATTGCCGTTTAGTGTAAAATTACCTTCACCCCCTGTTTTTACCATTAAATTTAAGGCGAAAAATTCGGTGGTGCTTCTAGTAAAACCAATCTGCTGACTTCCAGTACAAATTATGGTAGGCAGAACAGCTCCACCCACCTCGCAACCAAACCCAGTGGTATGTAAAACATATACAGGCAAACTGGCCTGAATAAATGCCGTATTGGCCGATTGAACATGGGTATAACTCTGGCCTGAATTTATGGTTCCAACAACGGTTCCATCAATGGTTACCTGAGTGTTGTTTTGGGTGGCCATAACAAAAACCCGGTCTGGGCCGTTCAAATAACCCTTAATTGTAATGTAATCGTTGCCTAGCAAGGGAAGCGGCACCATTTGGTCGCCCATTAAGTCGGCACAGCCCCCGTAAACACCTCCATTCATGGAATCGTCTTTGATGGTTACCGCAATAGGCTTATCTGAAGTTATAACGGTTCCACTGGGACGCTGATTGAAACTTTGAGATGTAGATACGCCACTCCAAGTTTCACCAAGATTTAAATTAATGGTGAACGGAACCCCTGCCGGATGCCCTACAATGGCGGCAGTGGGAGTAATGGTAATGCTTGTATTGGGCTGAGTTGCTACAATATCAAATCCGCTCCAGGCATTTCCTACTCCATTGTTTAAAAAAGTTTGAAAAGGCAGCATAAAAGAGGTTCCCAGCGCGTTTCTGCCCTTTAGGGTAAAAATATCGGGATTGCAGTTGCAAGAGGTAACCACTTCATAGTATGCGGTGATGGGAGCTGATGATGTAATGCGTAGCGCCTTATCAAGAACAACATCGGCAGGTTTATTTTCGAGCAAATCCACCCAGGCTGTTAAATCAAAAGATTGAGTCGTATTGGGAGGGATTAACGCATTTATAGGGGGGAAACCAGGGTTAATGGGCATGGTAATTTGCACTGAGGCGGCTTGTTGTGAAGTTGACAAGCGAACCACGATTGGTCTATCGCCATGGCTTTGCTGAACTTCGGGAGCCACAAACCAAAATTCAGTGTCCGTTTGGCTGAACAAAGAAATGGGCAACAGGAAAAACAGAATTAGAATTCGATTCATTTGGATTTTCTAATTTGGGTTGAAAGTACAAAAATCAAAGTTGACCAGATAGGTTTGTGTGGTTAAGATTTAATAAAGAACACAAGCAAGCGTTTGCCGTTCTACCCAGAAGGCTTTTTTAGGGTTTTCTTCTTTGGGTTGGATTTTTCAGGAGAGGCCGCGGCAGGGATTGAACCGGGTTGCACGCAAGGCTGCCGGCAACGGCCCCGCGCGGCGCGGAGGCGACTTTAGGAGCCCACGCAAGCCCGCTGGGGCCGCAGACGGCAGGCGCGGACAACCGGTGAAAGCCCGCAGCCGCCCAACGAAAGCTCCCCCAAAAAACGCCGCAGCCGAAAAAAAAAGCGCTCCGAAGAGCGCTAATGTTGCCCGAGATGGATTCGAACCACCACAAGCAGTACCAAAAACTGCGGTCCTACCGTTAGACGATCGGGCAATTGACGGCGCAAATATAATGCGATACCGACATAATGCCAAATAGAGTTAAGGTAAAATTATATGTCCTAAGCTTAGAGCGGCCTGAAAAACCCCATTAAATGGGTTTATTTCCATGCCAAAATCTTCAATTTGGGCAGTTTGGCGGCATTATATTGAGATTTTCTAAGACCCTTACGCATGGGTATTATGGCCTAGCCTTAATGTCCTTAATCATCAACTGCAAAGAACTTGTGCCATTCCAACTGTTTTCGGAAAGGGAAAACGCCAGCTCAAACCACGCTTCCCCTGCAACCAAAGGAGCCAATTCAGCCATGCCAAATCCTATGGCAGTTAAGGGATTCCCCTCGGCATCGGTTTCCTTCAAAACCAATTTTAAATGTTCCTCTTTCAAAATCTTTACGGATTCTGGAATGGCCTGCACCATGCCGCTGCGAAAAACAGGCGACAGGTTGGCTGGGCCACAAGGCTCCATTCGTTCTAGTACTTGAAAAAATCTTCTGTTAATCAGGTTGGGGGGTAGAATTGCATCAATTTTAATCCCCGGTTGTTGGTCTTCTGGCTTGATGAGGTTTTCAACCACACGTTCAAATTCAGATTGAAAAGCGGGCAACTGCTCAGGCAAAAGACTCAAGCCGGCGGCATGGGTATGGCCTCCGAATTTTGTTAATAAATCGGAACAAGCCAACAAAGCTTCATACACATCAAAATTGCCAGAGGTTCTTGCCGAGCCGGTCAATACGCCTTGGCTTTCTGTTAAAACTATTGTTGGTCGATAATACCGTTCAACCAAACGAGAAGCCACAATTCCAACCACACCTTTGTGCCAGGTGGGGCGAAAAACGACGGTTGATTTTTTGGCTCGCAGATCAGGACTGTCTAATTCTTGCAGTGCTTCGCGCGTTATTTGCTGGTCTAAAACCCTGCGAGAGGCATTGTGTTCCTGAATTGCCTGCCACCACTCTTCCAAACGGTCGTCGTTTTCTTGAGCGGTAAGCAGTTCAATGGCTCCATGGGCATGAGAAATTCGTCCTGCAGCGTTTATGCGGGGTCCTAAAATAAAAACCACATCTTCAACCTTAAAATCCCTTTCTTTTCCTGACCGTTCTTTCATTATTTTAAATCCCGGCAGGGGATTCGTGTTTAAACCCTGAAGGCCAAGAGCGGTGATGCACCGGTTTTCGCCTTTCATCTCAACGATATCGCAGCAGGTTGAAACAGCCGCAAACTGAAGGGCCTCATCTAAGCCCTTTTCGCCCAAACCAAGCTCTTGATTTAAAGCCATCAACAATTTAAAACCAACACCACAACCGCTCAATTCTTTATACGGATAAGGGCAATCCGATTGTTTGGGGTTTAAGATAGCCAGACTGGGGGGTAAGGTTGAACCGGGTCGGTGGTGGTCGCATACAATAACAGGCAGCCCTTTCATGGCCGCCAAGGTTAAAGCTGCCTTGTCCTTTATTCCACAATCAAGGGTAATGAGCAATTCAACTCCTGAATCTACTGCATGTTCAATCCCTATTTCAGAAACACCATAGCCCTCCTTGTACCTGTCTGGGGTATAATAATCAACCGTTTCGTAATTTAAATGCCTACGAAAATGCCAATACATCATTGAGGCCGAGGTAGTTCCGTCAACATCATAGTCCCCGTAGAAGCGAATTAAGCCTCCGGCATTCATGGTTTCTCGAATTTTTTCAACCGCCTTATCCATGTTTTTCATCAGCATAGGGGGGTGTAAACCGTCTTTGCCCGGATTGAAAAACAATTTAGCTTCATCAAAAGAGGCGATGCCTCTTTGCAAGAGAAGCCGAGCAATCGTTGTACTACTGCGAATGGCGCCGGCCAGTTTTTCCATATCCTGCGCTTGGGGAGAGGCAACATCAATCCAAATTTTTTCTAGACTCATAGATGCAAATTAAAGAAAATGTTAGGACTGTTGAAGGGTTTGGTTTTAGATGTCAAGGATGGCTGTTTTATCTATTTTCTCTTCAAAAAACCAAAAAATATGTCTTTTGCCCTTGACAAGTTAAAATCACCCCCGTACCTTTGCCTTATCACTGGTGAAAAAACGTTCTTTAATTGATTTTTGCTTCGTCACGTAAAGGGGTGGCGAAGAACACTTCGGGTACTTTAAGCGTGAAGTTTGATGGTGAATCACAGAGGAGCCGAAAGGCAATTTTGGGGTTCATCCGGGGGTCTCAGAAATGCCTCTGGGCCTAAACAAAGGAAACTTTGTTGAAGTCTGGGGGCGGGAATTATGGGCATGAGACGGGTGACCTGGCAACTCACCATTTTTTTAGGGGGCGTTGGGTGAAGAGGTTGAAGAGGGTAAGGCAAGAGGAGGAGGGAAGCAGCAACTTTTTTATGCAGCGTTTATTTCTGGTTGAGGCAGGCTCGCCCTAGGGAGTCCATTCTACTGTTGCAGTTTGCAGTTAGGACGCCATAGTATTGGCCAAAACTCAACCACTTAGCCTATTTGCCCTGTTTGGGCTACGATTGATGTCCCTCAGGGGGCAATTCTACAGCCAAAACTCAACCACTTAGCCTATTTGCCCTGCCTGAACTACGATTGATGTCCCTCAGGGGGCAATTCTACAGCCAAAACCTAGCGGCGGCAAAAGCCAGTACCAATCCTATTAGTAAGCCAACAACTGGCTTGGGAGGTATGCATTCTTTCCAATGCTGTGGCTCTTTCCACACCAAAATTCCCAATAAAATGGCCTTTTCAACCAAATACGCCAACACCGTTGCCCAGGCCACAGCGGTCCAATCCCATATATGCATCCACCAAATAGAACAGCTTACGTTTACCACCCATTCAATCATTGAGGCAAGCAAGGCCCAACGTGAATGCCCGTAAGCAAACAATAGGGTTTGAGGAAAAAACAGTCGGGGAATCGCCAGCAGTAGGTAAACCTGAAAAACCCCCGCCGATTCTGCAAAACCCAATCCAAAAACCGCCTTAAAAAGAAAGGGGGCCATAAACATGAGTACAATGGCTGCGGGAATGCTTAGCCATGCCATTCGACCCTGTCCTTCCTTTAATCGATAAAATTCCCCCTTAGTTCTAAATTGCCTTAGTTGGTTTTCGCTAAAGCCATTTGCCAACAATTGGCTTAAGGGGAATTCTCTTGCCCCATAGCTAAATATAAGAAAGGCTGCCGAACCCGCCCAGGTGGCCACCCAAACCCCGTCTAAATACATTGAATAAACCCCAAACAAATAAGCAAGAATCAAGGGCCAGGCCTTCCCTAACAATGGCCCAACTCCAGCCCATATCTTAGTCCCAGGCTCAAATTTTATCGCCAACCCCAAAGCCGCCATAGCTTTTATCAGGGCAAAAAGTGCCAAGCCTGGAAAAACAGGCCATGCAGAATAAGCAGACCCCAACCACAGGTATGAACTGCCCATAAATACATAGCCAACGCCAGAAGCCAAACTGCTTACAATCAGCCATTTCGGTTTTTCATGCCTGAATAGGGCCTGTTCAACCACAAAGCCCATAGGAATAAACATCAGCCAAACCAACACCGATGCAGTTTGAATCGGATCTAGGCTTTTCCAACCCGGCGAAAAATCAACAAACGCCCAGAACAACATGGAACTAAGTACTCCATACACCCCTAAAATGAGCAAACTTGATTTTAGGTTATACTTAGGAACACCCGCCAAAAGACCAGCCTGAAGAATGGAGCTCACCATGGCCGAACTCAGCAGCGAACCCAACAAAAAAATCCATTCAATGGAGCCCAACAGGCCCCGATCTGAAATGCTTCGTGCCAGCACCACGCTCAGTGCCAGCACACTCACGTAGCGCAAAACCTGATGAAATTGCCAACTGCTGGTCAATGCCTTTATTCTAACCTTGACTTAAAAAGCGGTAAAGAAATTCTTGCTGCATTTCTTGAATTCTTAATTCAAGAACAAAAGTAAGCACCGAAGCCCCTTGTACATGGCGGGGGTAGAACCACCCAACAGCAATTATTTGCGGAATTTTGCCTTCGTCGTGTAGGCCAAAACTCCATCCAAATATACCTCGGCAGTGTACAAACCTTCTGGCAAATCGTCGCTAATGTTGTATTCGGCAACCACCATTTGGGGCTTGTTCGAATAAGTAAAGGTTTTACGTACCGAGAACATTTTTTTTGAACCCATATAGTCGAAGTTGTCCGAAGGATTTTCGTTCAAGGTAACTTTTCCTGGGGTGTAGATAACAACGTAGGCTGTCCGCTCTCCCGGATCAGCCAATTCATTCTCCTGAACATCAAATTCCACTTCCAGGCGGCTGCATTTTTTTAGACGATCTTCCGAGAAGGCATCTCCATTTCGTCTTTCGCGAACGCCCACCAATTCAGCTCTATATATCTTGAGCTGCTTGGCGATGTTGATTTTTTCGGTAAGCAATTGGTTGGTGTCTGAAAGCTGCCGGCGAACTTCCTCTGAGGTGTTTAAATTTACCAAAATAGAATCTCTAACCCCAGATAGCTTTTCGTAATCGGCCTTCAATTTGCGAAGGTCGCCCATCAGGCGATCCCGCTCTTCTTTCAACTCACGGTACTTCGCACCGCCCCCAGAGCTAAGGCCACGGGCTTTGGCGTTTTTAAGTTCGTCCATAAGCCTATTTATTTCGGCCAAACGAGAATCGGCCAGCGAATCCGAAATCATTTTTTCGGCGGCCAACATTTCATATTCCTGCTTCGCCTTTTCCAATTCAATCATAGCCTGCTTGTAATCCGCTTCCAATTCGGCTACTTGCTTCTCCTGATCAGCAATCAATTGGGTATGGCTTAAATACTGCAATCCTAAATAACCCGACGCCCCGCCAAGCAGCAAAAGCAAGAGCAATAAAAGCAAAAGTATATTTCTGCGGCCGGATTTTTTTTTCTCCTGTGGCGACGAAGCTAATGGACTATCTGGCATGGTTTTTATTTCAAAGTTACAATTGTTAATTACATACCGTAAATTTACAGCCAGAAGTTTTCCGCCTCCCATGTTAATAATTATGAATTATGCATACATGGCTCAGGTTTTGGTTTGGAGATTCTTGCAGATTATGCCACTCCGAATTGCTCCCTCACGAATCAGGAATCTGTATTGCCTGCAAGGGTTTGCTCCCCTTTGCTTGGCTAAACGACCGCATCCATATTCCCGCCGACGCCACAACTCAACCCCTTGATTTCCAAGTTAGAAGCTGGCTTCTTTTTTCCGAACATAATGCGGTTAGGCAGCTAATTCACCGAATAAAATACAAGGCAGACCGCTCCCTTGCTTTTGATTTGGGACAGGCAATGGGTCAAGATTTGGGCAGCATTCCCGGAATCTCTATCCCCGAACTGTGGCTGCCCGTTCCCCTGCACCCCAAACGCTTTCGCATGCGCGGCTACAACCAAAGCGAATCCCTGGCTCTGGGCTTGCAATCCGTTCTGGGTGGCCTGGTCGAACCAAGGCTCTTAAAAAGAGACAAGCACAGCGAAAGCCAAACAAAAAACAGCAGAAATTCCCGCCTCGGCAATGTGGCTCACGCCTTTTCTTATCAACCCAATCTGCTTCCCAACAGGCTTACCCGAATTGGCCTGGTCGATGACGTTATAACCACCGGCTCCACCCTCAAGGCCTGTTGCACCACCCTGCACTCCGCTGGGCTCTCAAACATCCAAGCCTGGACCCTCGGTTGTTCCGGATGGCTCTGATTATCAAATACATAAACACGAATGGCCCCAGTCGTTTTCATTGTTTTTATTGGGGCGGCAAACGGGCTTTCCTTGCTACTCCGCAGTTGCCGAATGGCCGGCCCAGCTGGTTTGCGGGGGCTCCTGAAGTCGCCTCCGCACCTAGCGGGCCAGGCTTCGGCACCTTTGCGGGGTAGCCTCGTCAATCCCTGCCGCGGCCGCTCATTAACCTTTTGAGTCCCCTTGTTTTGATTGCCCCCCAACCCAACCGCCTTTGCGTCTTAGGTTTTCTCGCGCGCGTCATTTTAGTTACTGCCACAATTCTCTGGGCGGACAGCCCCCCACCCCCAAGACAAATTTAAACCGAAACTGAAATTTATCCGTTTGGTAAACGTTTAACAAACGTTTAAAAACGGATAATCTTGGAATCCCTTTAATACCAAGGCACCCAACAAAGCCTTGTTCAACGTAGATTGCCAACAATTCAAGCATGAGCAAGACCTAGGCAGCCTTTCGTTCAATAAACCTGTTTTTTGCTCAGGCCAGCCTGCGTGAAATTTCAAGAAGATCTTCGTCGCTGCCCCTCGCGGTCATCAATTGTGCCGAAGCGAACAAGGGGCTGCCTTCTATGGCAATAGGCAAACTTATAGCTGGGTTACCGGCCAGGTTTGCCTGAACCGTAAAGGCGTCTTCCATATACATAGCAACCGGGTCGGCGTCATTTTCGCCAAAAACAAAGGGTAAACTTGGACTGGTGGGAAGTACCAAGGCATCCGCGTCTTGAAGCAACCCATCGGTTGCCTCGCGTATTTTTCGACGCACCCTTTGAGCTTGCAGGTAGTAGACATCAAAATAGGCCGAACTCAACACAAACGTTCCGGTCATGATGCGCCGCTTTACCTCCGCTCCAAATCCCTGACTCCGACTCAATCGGTAGGTGCTTTCCAAATCGTGGGCATCGGGACTCCTAAACCCGTAGTGAATGCCATCGTAGCGACCCAAATTGCTTGAGGCCTCGGCAGTGGAAAGCACGTAATAGGTTTGAACCAAACTGCTTAACAATGGGAACGACCGAACCTCAATGCTGTGTCCTTGCGATTTCCATTGAGCCAAACGCGATTCAAAGGCCGATTTCACCTTCGGGTGTATGCCTTGAAATTCCATGGCTTCTTTCAGCAAAACCAATTTTAAGGGGCGCGAGGCGAGTCGGGACTCCGTCCAAGGTTCTTCTACACTGCTGCTGTCCTCAGGGTCGTTCCCGGCCATGATCCTCAAAATACGTTCTGAATCTTCCACATTTTGAGTCAAAGGCCCTATTTGGTCGAATGAAGACCCATAGGCCAAAAGACCGTAGCGAGAAACGCGGCCATAGGTCGGCTTCATGCCTACCACTCCACAAAATGCAGCAGGTTGCCGAATGCTTCCGCCGGTGTCGGTTCCTAACGCCGCCACGCAAAGTTTGGCAGCTACTGCAGCTGCCGAACCGCCTGAACTTCCGCCGGGAACCCGTTCAGAATCCAATGGATTTTTTACCGGTCCATAGTACGATTTTTCGTTTGAACTGCCCATCGCAAATTCATCGCAATTGACTCGGCCAACAACGAGTGCGCCAGCATCAATAAGCCGTTGTAAGGCCGTAGCGGTGTATACACTGCGGTAGTTTTGCAGCATTCGGCTGCCGGCCGACATGGTATGACCCTTGTAGGCAATGTTGTCTTTTATCGCCAACACCAAACCCAGCAATGGCAACTTGGCCTTCTGCTCATCGCTTAATTTATCTTGAGCTTGGGCCTGAATTCGCAATTCAGCATCAAAGGTTTCAAGAAAAATATTGAGGTGAGATTTAGCTTGGATTCGTTCCAAAAAAGAGTCCACGACATCCACCATTTGGCCGCCGGCCTTCAGGTGGGCCTGCACTTCGCCCAAGGAGGAAAATGGCATGGGTTTAATTGTTTTTGGAGGGCGTACTTTCTTGGTTGTCTTCTCCTTTTACTCCCGTTTTAAATTCACGGATTCCTTTGCCCAATCCTTTCATGAGCTCAGGAATTTTACGCCCGCCAAACAGAAGTAAAATGGCCAAAACAATAAGCAGTATTTCCCAGCCGCCAAATTTGTTCATAGTGCAATCAATTAGCTCGTAAAGGTAGGTATAAATTTGCGAGATTTTAGGGTAGGCCTTGTTTGTGTTTTGAAATCTAAGGTTCTCGGCGTACCTTTAAGCAATGACAAAGTGTCAAATTTGGATTTGCTTGTTTTTGTGTGCCTTGCCCATGCTTCGCGGGCAAGTCAGCAGCCGGGTAGGAATACACGGGGGGCCAATGATTTCTGAGTTGCAGGCTGACCCGATTGACAACGTTCGGTACGCGGTGCGGCCCCGGTTGTATGTTGGCGTGTTTCACGAAACTGTATTTTCAGACCACATAGGTTTGATTACCGAGTTGGCCTATTCGGGGTTAGGAGGTTTGCGCCGCCAAGATCTCTTGGTAGATGGCGTGGTTGTAGGCCAAAGCGATTATCAGGTTAACTTAAATTACCTTCAGCTGCCCGTGGCGGTTCGTTTTAAAACAGGAGGAGAGCGGGTTTGGCTGTTTGCCGATTTGGGCGGTTATTTTGGTCTTTTGGTTACCGCCAAAGGCTTTTTTGTGGGAAATACGGTGGTGGGGGACCAAACTCAAACCGGTTCCCAAAATTTATATTCCAAATACAGGCCTTATGACGCAGGGATTCGGGGAGTTTTTGGCCTTGAATTGCATGCTGCACCCGGGCATTTGTTGACCTTGGGGCTTCAGTTTCAGCAGGGCCTGACCGATATTTATGCCGGGAACAATCCTCAGAACAACCGGCAATATGCCCTGACCGCCGGATATTTTTTCGATTTTAACCCTTAGCCTAGGCGGATTGTTGCCTTAATGCGACAGGTCTATTGCCCGATTTCAAAACTCAGGTGATGTTTGACTTACAGCCCCGCCCTAATTTCCTACATTTGCCAACAATTTCTTGCCATGAACGCCCGCGACGTACGCCAAACCTTTCTGGATTTTTTTAGGCAAAAAGCCCATGAAATCCTGCCCTCGGCCCCTATGGTCCTAAAAGACGACCCTACCCTAATGTTTACCAATGCGGGCATGAACCCCTTTAAAGATTGGTTTGTGGGAAACGAACCCGCCAAATTTCCGCGGGTGGCCGATACCCAAAAATGCCTGCGTGTAAGCGGAAAACACAACGACCTAGAAGAAGTAGGCCGCGACACCTACCACCACACCATGTTCGAAATGCTGGGCAACTGGTCGTTCGGCGATTACTTTAAAGAAGAAGCCGTTTCTTGGGCCTGGGAACTCTTGACCGAAGTATATAAAATTCCCCCCAATCAACTTTACGTTACCTACTTTGAAGGCGATGCTGCAGAAAACCTAAGCCCCGACCTGGAAACCCGCGACCTGTGGCGCAAATTTCTGCCCGAAGACCGCATTCTTACCGGCAACAAAAAAGACAATTTCTGGGAAATGGGCGACACCGGCCCCTGCGGCCCCTGCACCGAAATTCACGTGGACATCCGTCCTGAATCAGAACGCCTTGGCGGCACACCCGGCAGCGAATGGGTGAACCGCGACCACCCACAGGTAATTGAGGTGTGGAACCTGGTGTTCATGCAATTCAACCGCACCGCCGACGGCTCCTTGAAGCCGCTGCCCAACACCCATGTGGACACCGGAATGGGCTTTGAACGCCTGTGCATGGTGCTGCAAGGAACCACCTCGAACTACGATACCGATGTGTTTAAACCCTATATTCAGTGGTTGGCAGACACCTCGGGCATTCCCTACGGGCAAACCGAAGCCACCGACATCGCCATGCGCGTCATGGCCGACCACATTCGCGCCGTGGCCCTGGCCATTACCGACGGTCAGCTGCCCTCAAACACCGGAGCCGGATACGTGATTCGCCGAATACTTCGCCGGGCTGTCCGATACGGATTCAGCTTCTTGGAATTCAAAGAACCTACCTTTTACCGCTTGCTGCCCCTGTTGGTAAGCTCGCTGGGCGAGGCCTTCCCCGAGCTGAAGCAGCAGCAGGCCTTTGTTTCGAAAGTGATGGAAGAAGAAGAAATGGCCTTTTTGCGCACCCTTGAAAACGGATTGGGCCGATTGGAAACCCTGCTTCAACCCGGCAAAACCTTAGACGGACAAACCGCCTTCGAGCTGTACGACACCTACGGATTTCCCTATGACCTAACGGCCCTGATTGCCGCCGAAAAAGGTGCAGAGGTAGATGAAGCTGGATTTTTGACGGCCCTGGCACAGCAAAAAGAACGCTCCCGTTCGGCCGGAAAAATAACCGCCGACGATTGGCAGCAGGTGCAGCCCGACCTACCGGTGCAGTTTGTGGGCTACGATCAACTGCAAGCCACAGGGCGCCCCATCAAATTCCGAAAGGTAGAATACAAAGGCCAAAGCCGCTTTCAACTGGTAACCGACACCACTCCGTTTTATCCGGAGGGCGGCGGACAGGTGGGCGACAAAGGCGTTTGGATAGGCCAAGATGGAGAGCGCCTGCAGGTGTTAAACACCCTGCGCGAAAACCAACTGATCGTGCACGTGGTGGACCGCCTGCCCGAAAACCCAAACCAAGAATTTGAGGGACAGGTAGATGCTACGCTGCGGCTGGATACCGCCCGAAACCACAGCGCCACGCACCTGTTGCATGCGGCCCTACGGCAAGTTTTAGGTACCCACGTTGAACAACGGGGCTCACTAGTTCATCCCGACTACCTGCGCTTTGACTTTTCCCACCCCGGAAAAATCAGCGAAGATGAACTGCAAGAAATTGAGCGCGAGGTGAACCGCCGAATTTGGGCCAACCATGCCTTGCAAGAGCGCCGGGATCTTCCTTTTCAGGAGGCCTTGGCGGCAGGAGCCATGGCCTTGTTTGGTGAAAAGTACGGAGAGCGTGTGCGCATGATCGTATTTGACCCGGCCTTTTCGGTGGAATTGTGCGGAGGCACCCACGTGCAGGCCACCGGCGCTATTGGTTTGTTTACCATTGTCTCTGAGGGTTCGGTGGCAGCGGGCATTCGCCGCATCGAAGCCTTGACCGGCAGGGCGGCCTACGAACAAGCTCGGCAAACGGCCCAGGACTGGAAGCAAGCCGGGGCCATGTTGAAAACCCCTTCGAAAACCTTGTTGGCCTTGGAAGAAAGCCTAAGCGAAATGGCGCGCCTAAAAACCCGCTTGGAAATGCTGGAGGCCCAACAGGGCCAACAGCAATGGGCCGAACTCCTAAAAACCGCTGAAACCCATGGCGAGAATAGAGTATTGATCGCTCAAACCGATTTAAAGGCCGACTTTTTGCGCAACGCCTTGTTTGCTTTGCGCAGTGCTCCGGAATCCTGGTTTGTGGTGTTGGGTGGTCAAGAGGTCGAAAAAGCCAGTCTAACGGTATTCGCTTCCGATTCGCTGGTTGAGTCGGGCGTGGATGCCCGGCAATGGATTAAAGAATTGTCGGTGCACATACAAGGTGGCGGTGGCGGGCAGCCTTTTTTGGCCAATGCCGGCGGGAAAAACCCGGCGGGCTTGGTGGCGGCCCTTGATGCGGCTCGGGAAAAGTGGGCGCAACGGGCCTAAAATAAAGACAGCACACGTGCGGCTCGGGCCCAATGGGCGCAGGGGTTTAATGCAAACTGAATTTCTTGACGGGCAAATTTCGGTGGCCGGGGTGTTGCCTGTGGGTGTTGGTATTAAAGGGATTCAAAGATTATCCGTTTTT
>Ga0194133_10002523_pt1 | contig 28010 bp, 37 predicted proteins | sample TA2KigOf40mmetaG_FD_155448 | JGI IMG/M metagenome (GOLD analysis project Ga0194133, IMG submission 155448) | Freshwater microbial communities from Lake Tanganyika, Tanzania - TA2015055 Kigoma Offshore 40m | ecosystem: Environmental > Aquatic > Freshwater > Lake | place: Tanzania: Lake... | reverse complement strand
CGGCCACGCCAGGTGTTCTCCGGTCATTACGTGCCGGTGAAGCCCACGCCGCTGCCAGAGCCGGAGTCTGTGGCCCACAGCCAAGCCCTCTTCAGTGAACTTGGCCTGAGCGACGCGCTGGCCCACGATGAACCGTTCCGCCGCCTGTTTTCCGGTGACATCAGCGTGGCGCGGGAGCCGATGCGCCCGTATGGCTGGGCCACCGGCTATGCCCTGTCGATCTACGGCAGCGAGTACATCCAGCAGTGCCCATTCGGCACCGGCAATGGCTACGGCGACGGCCGGGCCATTTCCGTGTTTGAGGGCCTGTTCAACGGCCAGCGCTGGGAACTGCAACTCAAGGGCGGCGGCCCCACGCCCTACTGCCGCGGCGCTGACGGCCGGGCGGTGCTCCGCTCCAGCGTGCGTGAGTTTCTGGCGCAGGAGTTCATGCACGCCCTGGGGGTTCCCACCTCCCGCTCGCTGACGCTGTACATGTCGCGGGTTGAAACGGTGCGCCGGCCCTGGTATGCGCCGAACTCCACTTCGTTTGATCCAGACATCCTGGTGGACAACCCCGTGGCGATCACAACCCGCGTGGCGCCATCGTTCCTGCGGGTGGGCCAGCTGGAGCTGTTTGCCCGTCGCGTCCGCCGCCAGGCCCATCCGGAGGCGCTGAACGAGCTGAGGTTGATTGTGGCGCACCTGATCGAGCGCAACTATCGGCCGGAGATTGATCCGAGCCTGGCCTTCAGCGACCAGGTGCTGGAGCTTGCCGCCTTGTTCCGCACGCGGCTCACCGCACTGGTGGCGAATTGGATCCGCGTGGGCTATTGCCAGGGCAATTTCAACAGCGACAACTGCGCCGCCGGTGGCTACACCCTCGACTACGGCCCGTTTGGTTTCTGCGAACGGTTCGACCCCGGCTTCCAGCCCTGGACCGGTGGCGGCGAGCACTTCAGCTTCTTCAACCAACCGGTAGCCGCTGGAGCCAACTTCCAGATGTTCTGGTCGGCCCTGCGGCCCCTGCTCGAGGGCAACAGCGATGCCCTGGCGCAGCTGGATCACATCCGCGACGGCTTTGCCGAAGCGATGAACCAGGAGCTTGAGGCGATGTGGGCCCGCAAGCTGGGCTTGGCCGCCCCTGATGCCGCGCTGGTGAACGAGCTGCTGGAGCTGATGGTGGCCTCCGCTGCAGACTTCACGATCTTCTTCCGCAGGCTGTCTGAGATCCCTGCACAACTCTCAGTGTTGAAGGAGAGTTTCTACCTGCCCAGCTCCGAGCAACTCGATGCGCAATGGCAAAGCTGGCTGGGGCGTTGGCGCGACCAGATCAAGGCCAACGGCAACCTCAGCGAAACCTCCGCAGCCATGAAACGCGTCAATCCCGCGATCACCTGGCGCGAGTGGCTGGTCGCCCCTGCTTATCAACAGGCTGAGCAGGGAGACGCTCGAGCGATCCAGGAGCTGCAGGCTGTGTTCAGCCATCCCTACGACGCACCCTCAGCTGAGCTGGCGGCGACCTACGACCGGCTGAAGCCCAGGGAGTTCTTCAACGCTGGTGGCGTGTCGCACTACAGCTGTTCGTCCTAAGCCGATCGGTGTAGCACGGCCAGATGGGGTGTTTCATGTCATGGAATTCATAGGAATCGGCCTCGGTTCATGGCGCCTGTGCCAATCACGCGCTCTCTCGCCCTTGTTGCAATCGAGGGGGCACTTCTGTTACTCGGTTGTAATTTGGCAACGACGGCGCCGTCCCTGAGAATAGGTATTTCAGAACAAGCTCCGCTATCGTTGGAATAACTGCTGGTTTGTATAGCGCGTCGTTGGTTGCATATGCCTCACTTTCTTTCGCCCCTGCTGCTCGCGACCCAAGCGTTCTTGGTTTTTGTGTGTCTGCCCACCTACGGGGCCATGTGGCATGGCGCCCAAGAGCACAGGCAGAACGGTTGGGTGATCGCCATTTAGTGGACGATGGTCATCCTGATCAGCATGAAGGGCGCGCATGGCCTGTATCACGTGCTCTTTGACCCTCATGCGTGTGCGTGAGCTGTCCAGCGATGCCCGCTGTACTCACTTCCACCACTCCAGGCTTGGCGTTGCTGTCTCTGGCAGCCTGGTGCCATGCCCTGGACGCCCTACGCCGATTGGATCTTCACGGTGGTGAGCACCGGCAGCATCCTGCTGATTGCCTGGCTGGTGCTGCGGCCCAGGCGGTGACCCCATGCAGTGACCCCATGCAGGCGGCCTAGCCTGAAGCAGAGCTCCACGCCGCTTGTTGCTTGAACAAGATCACCGGACCATTGCGCAGGGCCTTGATCTACGGGGCGATCAGCTATGGCGGGCTTGTGTTGATCAACAACGCCGAGCTCGACCTGCCGAACCTGTGGGTCGCCTACGTGCCGATGTTGATCGGGGTCTATGTGCTGACCCAGTGGTTGGATCGCAAGATCGGCAGCTGACAGGGCGCTGCTTGTTTGACTCGCGCCCAAGGCGATCCACAAAAAAGGGGGCCTGTGGCCCCCTGGAAACTCTGCTGGGCTGATCCCTCAGCCGCTCACTGGTTCGTGTTCAGTAGTGAGTGATCAGTGGTGGGCGTAGTGGTGGCCGCGGTAGGTGAGCTGCTTGGTTACATCGTCGGGCTTGGGCTCGTCGTGGTGGGCATCCACGTAGGGCACGCCGCGATAGGACTTCGCCATCAGGTATTGGGCGTCATCGAGACGCTGGGCCTTGAGGATCCGGGTGCGGATCAGTTCGAGCACGTTCATCACGCTCTCCACAGTGTCCGCGTCCCCGTTGCCTGGCGCGGAACGATCTGCATCCACCGCTGGGTGGATCAACGTGACTTCATTCAAGCACCTGGTAGCGGTTGTTACCACATGATCCACCAGATTGCTTCCGTTTCGTTGCAATGGGGTGCGGTTCAGCTCCTGGGCTCAGCCATCACCAAGCTCCTCGCCCACAGCCTCAATCCGGTAGTACTCCCGATCGTCGGAGCAGCACAGATCGGCGTAGTACCGCTCGAGCACCGCATGGGCTGCGCCGTAGCTCGCGAACACCTGGCCGGCGATGCCGTCGCGGATGCCGTCGTCGCGGAGGATCTGATAGCGGCTCATGGCGTGCAGCAGGGCGATTGCCCGGGATTCAGGAGTAGCGGCCGGGATACTCGCCTGGATGATCGATCCGACGCACCCGCACGCCCGAGGCGGACTGGCCGGAGAAGCGCAGGATGTCGCTTCCAGACACCGAAAAGCCGAGATCCTGGGCCAGCAGCGCCACTTCGTCAGCCGTGATCGCGTCTTCCACCTGCCGCTTCAGGGCCGGATCACGCTGCACGCGGGCCAGGAAGTGTTTGAGCTGCTCGAGCGTCACCAAGAACCCCTGAGATCGCCACCCTAGTGCAGCCTTGGTGAGGACATTAGGCACACAGCGTCGCTACGTTGGTGAAATGAAGCCCTTCGCGTGGAGTCCTGAGATCAATGCTCAGCTGATCGTGGAGCGGCAACTCTGCTTCGAAGCTGTCGTCATCGCCATCGAGGGGGGAGATCTTCTGGATGTGCTGGAGCATCCCAACCCGCAGCGTGACCCAGGCCAACGGATCCTCATCGTTCGCCTTGAGGGATCCGTGCATTTGGTACCCGTCGTGGAAACCGACGAGCATTTTTTTCTAAAAACGATCATTCCCAGCCGTAAGGCCCATCGGCAGTACACCTCTGAAAAAAACCGACCAAACCGAGCCATGAAGACGATTCCCGCCACTCCTCGCCTGGATGCAGAGGAACACCAGCTGCTCAACGATTTTGAGGCCGGTGCCCTGCGCAGCACCTCCAGCCCAGAGCTGCTGCAAGCGCTCAGTGAGTCCGCCAAGGCAACAGGCCTGAAAGACCAGCGCATCAACATCCGCATCTCCCGTGGAGACCTGCAAGCTCTCCGCACGCGTGCACTGCAGGAAGGCATCCCGTACCAAACGCTGATCAGCAGCGTGCTGCACAAAACCGTCAGCGGAACGCTGTAAACCTGCCCAAACTGGCGATCGTCTCGAAAACCCGGGTTGCTCCAGGTTCAGATGCGCCGCTCCCTCCAGACTGCGGCGGCTGGCTTGCCTGATCTGGATGCGTTCCCACCCCCTGCCGCCGATCGCGGGCCGAGTAGCCGAGATCCTGGCCCTGGTGCAGCACCACCAGCCTGTGTTTGCCTCCCGTACCAGCCCCGACCTCTCGCAGATCCACTCGGCTTTCGCCTGTGCCCTGCACATGCACCAGCCCACGATCCCGGCCGGAGCAAACGGGGAGCTGATCTCCCACCTGCAGTACATGTTTGAACACCCCGGCGAGGGGGATAACCACAACGCCGAACCATTCGCCCAGTGCTACCGGCGCCTGGCCGAATTGATTCCGCAGTTGATCAGCGAGGGCTGCGATCCACGGATCATGCTGGATTACTCCGGCAACCTGCTCTGGGGGTTCGAGCAGATGGGCCGCGCCGACATCCTCGAGGCGCTGCGCTTTCTGGCCTGTGATCCCGCCATGCAACCCCACGTGGAGTGGTTGGGAACGTTCTGGAGCCACGCCGTGGCCCCCTCCACGCCGATCCCCGATCTCAAGCTGCAGATCCTGGCCTGGCAGCAGCACTTCGCGGCCCTGTTTGGTGAGGCGGCTCTGCAGCGGGTGAAGGGCTTCTCACCGCCGGAGATGCACCTGCCCAACCACCCCGACACGCTCTATGAATTCGTCAAGGCCCTGCGGGAGTGCGGCTACCGCTGGCTGCTGGTGCAGGAACACAGCGTCGAAAACCTCGATGGCTCCGGCCTCAGCCACACCCAGAAATACATCCCCAATCAGCTGGTGGCACGCAGCTCCAGCGGCGACACGGTGAGCATCACGGCCCTGATCAAAACCCAGGGCTCCGACACCAAGCTGGTGGGCCAGATGCAGCCCTGCTACGAAGCCCACAGCCTCGGCCGCATGCCTCTGGGCGACACCACCATTCCCGCCCTCGTCTCCCAGATCGCCGATGGCGAAAACGGCGGCGTGATGATGAACGAATTCCCCCAGGCCTTTCTCCAGGCCCACCGCAAGCTGGCCGGTGAGAGCGGTGGCGCAGGCGGGCGCACGGTGGCCCTCAACGGCACGGAATACCTCGAACTGCTGGAGGCCGCCGGTGTGACGTCTGACGCCTTCCCTCAGATCCAGGCGGGTCAGCAGCACAAGCTGTGGCAACACCTGGATGGGCTGGCCAGCCCGGAAGCGGTGCAGGCCGCCATCGGCGCACTCCAGGCCAGCGATCACGGCTTTTCGATGGCCGGCGCCTCCTGGACCAACAACCTCAGCTGGGTGGAGGGCTACGCCAACGTGCTGGAGCCGATGAACCGCCTCAGCGCCGACTTTCACCAGCGGTTCGATGCGCTGGTGGCGGCCGATCCCGCTGTCACCCGCAGCGCGCCGTATCAAGAGGCCCTGCTGCAGCTGTTGCTGCTCCAAACCAGCTGCTTTCGCTATTGGGGCCAGGGCACCTGGACCGACTACGCCACGGAGATCCACCGCCGGGGTGAGGCCGCCCTCCATGGCCAGCCCTGAGCCACTGCCGCCCTGGCGGCCCCTGCTGCGGGGGGCGCGCGAGCGGGAGGGGCGCTCCCCCCAGGCCCGCTGGTTGCAGCTGGCCAGCGTGGCGGCCGATGGCACGCCGCGGCTGCGCACGCTGGTGTTCCGCGGCTGGGCCGGCGCCACGGAGTTGGATCTGCTCACCGATGGCCGCAGCGCCAAGGCTGCTGAGCTGCACCACCAGCCGGCAGTGGAGCTGGGCTGGCTGCTGCCCAAGGCCCGCTGCCAGTTCCGCCTGCGCGGTGCGGTGCTGAACCTTCCGGCGGAGCTGGAGGCCCGCGAGCGGAAACGCCACTGGCAGAGCCTCACCCCGGGCGGCCGGGCCCTCTGGGGCTGGCCGGCGCCGGGCGAGCCGCTCGAAGCCGAGGCGTGCTTTCCCTCCGAACTCGGCGATGCGATGCCGATCCCCGCCTGTTTCCAGCTGCTGCGCATCGGCCTGGAGCAGGTGGAGCTGCTGGAGCTCACCAACCACCCGCATTGCCGCCGCCGCTGGTGCCGCGAGGATGGTTGGGCGGAGCAGCGCCTCAATCCCTGATCTTTCCGCTGAGACGCCTCCCCCGCTCTGATGCCCCACCGCTGAGATGCCTCTCTGCTGCGATGCCCCACCACGCTGAGCGCCCCACAAAAATCTGCCCCGTGTGCCAGCGCCCCTTCCAATGGCGCAAGAAGTGGAAGGACGTGTGGGCCGAGGTGCGCTACTGCTCCGACCGCTGCCGGCGCCGCCGCGGGGCTCCGAGTGCTGCAGCCGAGCCCCCCGATTCGGCAGCACAATCGTGACCACCAGTTCGGCCCCTCCTGCCATGTCCGCACTCCTCACCCCGCCCTTCAACCACGACAGCCTGCGACAGCTGTTCACCAAGCCCTACGGCGTGGCCGCGCCCACGGCTGAGCAGTGGCGGCAGGTGTATGCCGAGACCGTGCACTTTGAAGACCCCACCCAGAGCAAAGACGGCGTGGATGCCTACATCCAGGCCCAGCAAGGCTTGGTGCAACGCTGCGACGATGTGTTTCTGGAGGCCGATGCGGTGGCCATTGATGGCGACACCGCCTTCGTGGAATGGCGCATGGGCCTGAAGATCAAGGGGATCGAATTTCTCTACCCCGGCACCAGTCGCCTGCGCTTCGGAGCCGATGGCCGCATCGTTGACCATCGCGACTACTTCGACTTCGTGGGCCCCACCTTTGCGCCGGTGCCGCTGGTGGGCGGCTTCGTGCGCTGGCTTTACAAGCGTTTCGTGGCCTGATGGGCGCCAGCACTAGCACCATGCGCTTGCTCAGCTGGGACGACTTCGACCGAGCCGTGGACCACATCGCCGCCCGCTGCGCCGGGCGCCGCTTCAGCGGCATTCATGGCATCCCCCGCGGCGGGTTGTGTTTGGCGGTGGCCCTGAGCCACCGGCTGGCACTGCCCTTGCTGGCTGATGCCCGCCCTGGTTGCTTGCTGGTCGACGATGTCTACGAGACCGGCCTCACCCTGGAGGCCCACCGGCAGCTGCCCGAGGCCCAGGCCGTGGTGTGGATCAGCAAGGCCGAACCGCAGTGGTGGCATGCCGTGGAGGTGACCAGCTCCAGCGATTGGATTGTGTTTCCGTGGGAACTCCAGGCCGATGCCGCCGCCGATGAGCGGCGCTACCGCAGCTCGCGCAGCTGATCTGAGCCATGCCAGCGCTGCCCCGTCCCACCCTCTACCTCGCCTCCCCCTATGGCTTCTCGCCCCACTGGCGCACGCGATTGCTGCCGGATTTCATCACCGCCCTCGAGGCCCTGGGGCTGGAGGTGTGGGAACCCTTCAGCCGCAATGGCCAGGTGGATCTGGCCCAGGAGGGCTGGGCCTGGCGGGTGGCCCAGGCCGACCTGCAGGACGTGCGCGACGCTGATGCGTTGCTCGCGATCGTCAACGGAACGCCTCCCGATGAGGGCGTGATGCTGGAGCTGGGGGCGGCGATCGCCCTGGGGAAACCGGTGTTTCTGTATCGCGACGACTTCCGCCGCTGCAGCGACTCAGAGGACTACCCGCTCAACCTGATGGTGTTCAGCGGCCTGCCGCAGCACGATTGGCAGGACTACCTCTACGGCGCCATCGATGAGCTGGCTGATCCGCGCAAAGCCCTGATGCGCTGGTTGGGGGAGAAGCCACCTGGTGGCTGTGGCTAGTCCGCAGGTTCACCGTCTTCGTTGACGCTCAACCGGTGCCTGGCGCGGGATTCCAGGAGTTTCTTGGCGGGGCCTGCGGCCACCTCGCCGATCAGGATCGCGGTGCCCAGCATCAGCAGAATCCTGGCGGCGGAGGCAATCATGTGGATCGCTACCTCCTGCGAGGTGGCATGCAATGGGGTTGGGGCGGGACTGGTGGTGTGAGCCATAACGACAGACCTGAACAACATGGCCTTAGGCAAGACGCCAGAGCCCATGACGAGCTGCCCCCAACCTGCCGATCAGTGCTGCACCAATCCTGCACAAGCAGCTCCTGCAGACGCGTCAGCAGCTCGGGCCGGTGAGACGCTCTGGCGTTGGGACTCAAGGCAGCCTTCCTGGTGATCGCCAACGGGCTGCGGCTGCTGAAGGGTCTGGAGCCCCTCACCAGGGCAAGCGCTCCCCATTGGCATGCCAGAAGCTGCCCGAGTTCTCCAGGGTGAGGGCATCGATGCGGGCCAGCAGTCCGCGCACCGACTCCTCCGGGCTGATCCCCTGGGGGTTGAAGTTGATCATGCGGGTGCGCACCAGGCCGGGGTGCAGGATCGCCACAGCGATGCCGCGGGGCTTGAGGTCGATCGCCAGCGATGTGCCGGCCATGTTCAACGCCACCTTCGACATCCGGTAGCCGTAGGAGCCGCCGGAGGTGTTGTCGTCGATGGATCCCATGCGGCTGGTCATCAGGATCAGCTTGGATCCCGCATGCAACTGGGGCAGCAGCGCGTGGGTGAGCCGGAGGGGGGCCAGGGCATTCACCTCAAACTGGCGCCGCAGGCTGTCTGGATCCAGGTGCTCGAGGCTGGTGGCCTCCAGCACGCCGGCATTGAGAATCACCCCATCCAGCGGCAGGCCCGCCAGCCGTTCCACCAGATCGGCAACGGCGGCCTCACGGGTGAGGTCCACCCCCGCCTCGATGCGCACCCCCAGTGCCTCCAGCTCAGGCGAGGGGGTGCGGCAGACGGCGATCACCTGCTCCCCCCGCTCCTGCAGCTGGCGGCAGTACTCCAGGCCGATGCCCCGGTTGGCACCGGTGACGAGGAAGGTGTTCAAGGCAAAAGAGTCGCGTGGGCCCACCCACGTTTAGCGGCGTCCGTTGACGATCACCGCGTTGCCAGAACCGCCAGCGGAGCCGGGCAGCGCCGGCACCACGGAGGTCTGGCCATCCCACTTGTCGAGGAAGAGCTTGTAGAGCACCTGGTCATCGAGGCTGGTGTTCAGCGTCTCGTAGCGCTTGGCTTCCTGTTCGGCGATCAGCACTTCGGTTTGGGCCCGCAGCAGCTGCTGCTCGGCGATCTGTTTCTGCTCGATGGCGGCGCGGTATTCCTCGGCGATCTGCAGGCCGGTCAGGTCGAGGCCCTGCACCGTCACGTAGTCGAACTTGCGCAGCTCCTCCGCCACCTTCTCCTGCACGAGCTCGGAAATGGAGTTCCACTCCGTGGCAATGGTGACCAGCTCGTATTGCGAGAACACGGATTTCAGCGCCTTGAGCAGGGAGGGCTGAATCACCCGGGGATAGATCTGCTGGTCATCGGTGGCAATCGTTTCGTAGATGCGTCCGGCTTCGGTCGGTTTCATCGCATACTTCACCGTCGCCGTGGCCTGGATCACCTGCAGATCCTTGGTCAGGGTGGAGAACTGCTCAGGTCGCACCTGGGTGCGCACGTCAAACAGCGACGTGTTCTGCACCAGCGGTGCCTTGATGTTGGCGCCGGGATTGCGCGGAACACCAGTCACCTTGCCGAGGGTGGTGACCACGGCCACGTTGCCGGCCGGAACGATGAACACGGTCTGGCTCAGCAGAATCGCCAGCCCCACCACCACGGCGATGATCAGGCTGAAGGCTGCTCCCGGCCCCTCTGGACTGGCGGCGGAGCGAAGGGGCGACTGCATCAGGAGAACCGGGACAATCAACAACCCTAGGAACGGTCGTTGATGAACCAACGGCTCACAAGCTGGTAGCGCTTTCATCGCCCACCTGGGGAGGCGCGCCGCCGCATTCGACCACCAGGTGGGCACTCGAGGCTCCACGGATCGTCACCCCCATCGGTGGGCTCAGACCGGCTGGATCAACGTCCTGTTCTCCCAGGGCCAGCAGGGCCCTGTGTTCATCGATCGGTGTCTCGGCTGGGCGCGGCAGCGGCGGCTGCGTCGCGAAGCTCGTGCACCGGCGCTCTCCCCAGGGCTGGCTGGGTTTCCGCTTGGCCTCGATCACCTCGGCCACCAGGGTGATGGCGTCGGTGTGCAGGCCTGGATCTCCGCCCGCGGCCAGCCAGGGGAGATTGGCGGAGTTGCCGCCTGAGCACCAGGAAAGCCGCCACATCGCGCAAAGCCTGGTCGGAGGCCGCCTGGCCCCAGCGATGCCGCACCTGGCTGAAGTGGTCGAGCTGCAAAGCCAGCAGGGCCAGGGGCTGGCCGCTCAGACGGGCGCGACCGATCTCCGGCTCCGCTTGCACCAGAAAGCTGCTTCGCTGCACAAAGCCGCTGATCGGATGCACGATCGCTTGGCGGCGCAGCTCGAGTTCTCTGGACACCAGTAGGGCCAGGTCCTCCAGCAAGCGCACCTGGTTGCCACTGAAATGGCGAGGCAAGCGATCGATGACGCAGAGCGTGCCGAGGTTGTGACCGTTGCGGCTCTGCAAGGGTGCGCCCGCGTAGAAGCAGATCTTCGGGTCATGGATGACGAGGGGGTTGGTGCAGAAGCGTGGGTCCTGGCGTGCATCCGGCACCACCATGGTTTCGTCGCTGGCAATGGTGTGGGCGCAAAAGGCCATCTCCGGCGGCGTTTCGGTGGTGTCCAGGCCGTGATGGGACAGAAACCACTGGCGGTCGCCATCCACCAGGGAGATCAGGGCGATCGGTGTTTCCAGCACGGTGGAGGTCAACCGCACCAGCCGCTCTAAATATGCGTCGCCGGGATGATTCAGCACCCCGATGCGTTCCAGGTCCCGTTGCCGCAGCGCTTCGTCCGCGGGAATCGGACAGTCGGGATACGGTGTAACCGCGTGCCGAGGATCTCCAGCCTAGGAAGGTTGATCTCGCCATGATTGAGGGATCCCGAATGGCTGCGATCCCATGTCCCTCTCTCAGGAAGCCTGCATCCCCTGCACCGAAGGTGCTCCCACCCTCAGCGACACCGAGCTTGCCGCCCTGCTGCTGGAGCTGCCGGGTTGGGAGGTGATCGAGGCGCACCACCTGCACAAGGCCTGGACCTTTCCCGATTTTCAGCAGGCCCTCGATTGGGTGAACCGTGCTGGCGCGATCTGCGAGGCCGAGGGCCATCACGCCGAGTTCACTCTGGGCTGGGGCCACGCTGAAGCGCTGGTGTACACCCACAAGGTGGATGGACTCACCCGCGCCGATGCGGTGCTCGCAGCCAAGTTGGATCAGGCCTAGGTCGAGGTGCTCAGGTCGAGGTGCTCAAGTCGAGGTGCTGGCACTTAGACCGGTTGGGCGGCGTTCTTCACATAATCTTCCGTAGAGAACCTGCTGCTCCAGCCTCGATCTGCTCCAAATCTCCATAGGGTCCGCAAAACGTGTAGTTCCGTCATGGCTTCCCGGGAGGAGCTCCACTCCAGCGGTGATCTGTTTGAGCCCCGCAGCTTGGAGTGGCAAGACAACGGTGAGCTGGCTGCCAGCGAAGTCTTTGAGCTGGTCAAGCGTTTGCGGGCGGTGGAATCTGGCGAGCACGTCAACGAGTTGTGGCGGCTCAGCCAGAAGCCCTGAACCCAACATTGCAGCGCCCGCGCTGCAGATTTGCGTGCATTGAACACCGCCAGATCGCATCAAACTGATGACAGCGATGGAAGGAGGATGTGTTGTTTCTCAAATTGCATGATGCAAACGACGAGAGCCTGGTGGAGGTGCTCGATCTGAAGCACCTGATGGATCCGTTTGTCGCCGATGTGCTGGTGCGTCTCCATGCCGGGGAGGAGCTTCAGGAACCGGGTCCCGTTCGGAAGGATCATCTGGTCTTTCCCTCCGGGGAGGTGCTGCCCCGCTGCTGGTTGCAGCTCAACGGCCAGGCCTGAGGCCTTCCGCCTTTGGGGGAGGGCGCCATCGTGTTGGCCTGGTTTGCTCCCGCTGACAGCAAAGCCCCGCTGATCCCCTGGCCCGCTGCTCCCGGATCGTGATCTGCTGATACGCCCGACCAAAAGGACGGAAGACCGACAAAATTGCCGCACCTCTCATCGATATGCGCAGTGGCGTGCTCCTCAGGTTTTCCGATGTCCGGTAACAACCTTGATGCGAGCGACCTCACCCTGCGGCAGTTGCGCCACCTGGCCAGCAACCTCGGCATCGGGCGCTACAGCCGCATGCTCAAGGAGCAGCTGCTGCGAGCGATCGAGCGTCAGGCGCCCTCTCCCGGCGAGCCTGGGCAGGGCCCGGCTGATCTCCGCGCCCTGGAGGCGGGCATGGCTCCGGCCCCTCGGCCGGAAGCCCAGACCTCGGTGGTCTTTCTGCCGCGTGATCCTCAATGGGCCTATGTGTTCTGGGAGCTGTCTGATTCCGATCGGCGTCAGGCGATGGCCGACGGAGCCAATCAGTTGGTGTTGCGCATCGCCGATGTCACCGGCCTGGGCGATGGAGGCACCCATCCCCACACCATGCAGGAAGTGGTGGTCAACAGCCATGCCACCGAGTGGTACCTGCCGGTTCCCCTGAGTGACCGTGCCTACCGGGTTGAACTGGGGTATCGGGATGCGGGGGGTGGTTGGCGCTCGTTGGCGTATTCCGCCGTGGCCCACGTGCCCTCGCTCCATCCCAGCGAGCTGATCCTGGATCAATTCGTGCCTTTCACCCTTGAGGCTCCGGTGACGGAGGCAGCCGCTGCGCCGCTGCTGTCCGAGGCCGCGCCGGGAATTCACGAACGCGTTTACCAGGTGGCCACCTCCACCTGGCGGGCGACGGGCCGCGGTTCTGAGGCCTTCCATGAGATGGATGCTTTCGCTGATTCCAGCCAGGGGCTCAACGCCTCCGGTGCTGGTGTTTGGGCCAGCGGCCGCACTGCATCGGGTGCCGGTGGGGTGGCCTCACGCCAGCGCTCCTTCTGGCTGGTTGCCGATGCCGAATTGATCGTCTACGGCGCTACCGATCCCTCGGCCACCCTGCGCATCGGCGAGGAGTTGGTGCCCCTCGCCGAAGACGGCACCTTCCGCATCCAGGTGCCGTTCCGCGATGGACAGCAGCTGTATCCGATCACGGCGGTGGCGGCCGATGGCGAACAGCGCCGCCACATCACCCTCGACTTCAGCCGCTCCACCCCCGACGCCAACGTCAACACGGTGGAGGACGCGGTCGCCGAGTGGTTCTGAGGCCCTCAGGGCACCAGATTGACGAGCTTGCCTGGCACCACGATCACGCGGCTGGGTGGTTTGCCCTCCAGCCATTTGCTGGCGATGTCACTGTCCAGGGCCAGGCGCTCCAAGGTGGCCTTGTCGGCATCAGCGGGCACGTCGAGGTTGCCCCTTACCTTCCCCTTCACCTGGATCACCAGCGGGATCGTGTCGCGCACCAGGGCGCTGGCATCGGCACGCGGCCAGGCCTGGTGGTGCACGCTCGTTTGGCCATCGGGATTGCCCCCCAACCGCTGCCAGAGCTCCTCGGCCAGGTGCGGCGCGAACGGCGCCAGCAGCACGAGCAGGGCATTCAGGGCTTCGGAGGCCACGGCCGGGGAAGCCGCCTGCACGTGCTCGCCCATGGCGTTGCTCAGCTTCATCAGCTCTGAGACGGCCGTATTGAATTGATAGTCGCCGTCGAGGTCGTCGCTGATCTCGGTGATCGCGGTGTGAACGGCGCGGCGCAGCGCTTTGTCTTCCGGGCTGAGGGTGGAGAGATCGCTCTCTACACCGTCGGCGTCCAGTCCAAGGCCCCGCGCCACGGCCCCCTCCACCAGGCGCCAGAGCCGCTGCAGGAAGCGGAACTGACCCTCCACATCGGCGTCATCCCACTCGAGATCCTTCTCGGGCGGCGCCTTGAACAGGATGAACATGCGGGCGGTGTCGGCGCCGTACTTGTCGATCACCACAGCCGGATCAACGCCGTTGTACTTCGACTTCGACATCTTTTCGTAGAAGGTTTCCAGCACCTCGCCCGTGATCGGATCCCGGGGATCGCTGGGATCGGTCACATCGGCCGGGGCGATGTACTTGCCGCTGTGGGGGTTCTTGTAGGTGATGCCTTGCACCATGCCCTGGGTGAGCAGGCGCGCGAAGGGCTCATCAAAGCCCAGCAGGCCCCGGTCGCGCAGCACCTTGGTGAAGAAGCGCGAGTAGAGCAGGTGCAGGATGGCGTGCTCGATCCCGCCCACGTACTGGTCCACCGGCAGCCAGGAATCCACCGCATCCCGGCTGAAGGGCAGCTGCGTGTTGTGGGGATCGCTGTAGCGCAGGAAGTACCAGCTGGAGCACATGAACGTATCCATGGTGTCGGTTTCGCGCCGGGCGGGTTTGCCGCAGCAGGGGCAATCGACACGCCACCAGCTCTCAAGCTGGGCCAGGGGCGAGCCGCCCTTGCCCTCAAGGTTGGCGCCCTTGGGGAGCTCCACCGGCAATTGCTCGGCCGGCACCGGCACCACGCCGCAGCTGTCGCAATGGATCACCGGGATCGGGCAGCCCCAGTAGCGCTGGCGGGAGATCAGCCAGTCGCGCAGGCGATAGGTGGTGCGGGCCCGACCCCAGCCCTCCGCTTCCGCCGCCGCGGTGATGGCTTTTTTGGCCTCTGCGCTTGTTAGGCCATCGAAGCGGCCGGAGTGAATCAGCACCCCGGCTTCCGTCCAGGCACCGCCCGCGTAAGCGTGCTCATCGCTGCCCTCGGGGATGATCACCTGCTGCACCGGCAGTTCGTACTGGCGGGCAAACACAAAATCGCGCTGGTCGTGGGCGGGCACGCCCATCACGGCGCCGGTGCCGTAGTCGGCCAGCACGTAGTCGGCGATCCACAGGGGAATCAGTTTGCCGTTGGCCGGGTTGCGCACCTGGGCACCAATGGCGACGCCGCGCTTGGGTTTGTCGTCTGCCGTGCGCTCCTGCTCGCTCTGGCGGCTCACCAGATCGCAGAACGCCTCCACGTGGATCGCCTGCTCCGCGGTGGTGAGCGAGCTCACCAATGGGTGCTCGGGCGCCAGCACCACGTAGCTGGCGCCAAAGATCGTGTCCGGCCGGGTGGTGAACACGGTGATCTGCTCGCCGGTGCCTGCGCCCTCGGCATCCACCACCGGGAAGCTGAGCTCGGCGCCGGTGCTGCGGCCGATCCAATTGGCCTGCATGGTGCGCACCCGCTCCGGCCAGCCCTGCAGCTTGGGCAGATCGTCGAGCAGCTGGTCGGCGTAGGCGGTGATCTTCAGAAACCACTGGCGCAGCTTGCGCTTTTCCACCAGGGCACCGGAGCGCCAGGAGCGGCCTTCGCTGTCCACCTGCTCGTTGGCAAGCACCGTCTGGTCGATCGGATCCCAGTTGACCGTGGCGTCCTTCTGATAAGCCAGGCCGGCCTCCAGGAACTGCAGGAACAACCACTGGGTCCAGCGGTAGTAATCGGCGTGGCAGGTGGCCACCTCCCGGTCCCAGTCGATCGAGAGCCCCAGGCGCTGCAACTGGGCGCGCATGGAGGCGATGTTCTGATCAGTCCACACGCCCGGATCGATGCCGCGCTCAATCGCTGCGTTCTCCGCCGGCAACCCAAAGGCATCCCAACCCATCGGATGCAACACCTGTTTGCCGCGCATGCGCTGCACCCGGGCGATCACATCGGTGATCACGTAGTTGCGCACATGGCCCATGTGCAGGTTCCCCGAGGGATAGGGAAACATCGATAGGGCGTAATAGGGCTCGCCATCAGCAGCGGGCGTGCGGTGCTGACCGGCGGCGTCCCACTGCTGCTGCCAGCGGGATTCGAGAGCCTGGGGTTGGTAGCGGGGTGCGTCGCTCACAGCAGCCAGGCCTGGTTCAGAGCTGTGATCGTGCCACAGCCCAGTTGGTCAGAGCAGGCTCAGCCCAGGGCGCGGATCGTGCAGGCTGCAGCGCGGTTGATCAAGGTGAGGGGACGCCCTTCCGCCTGGCTGAGGGCGAGATAGGCAACGTCCTGCCAGTGCAGGGTTCCCTCCAGTTCACCGACACCCATCACCTGAACGGCCACGGGAGTTTTGTGGCGGATCAGATCCTGCAGATGGCGAATGCTCGGCTGGGAGGTATCGAGAGCCGTCGAGCGCTTCTCGAAAAAGCTCTGCATAGGATTTGGTCGTGGCTGCCTTTGCCCCCATCGTGCTCCAGTTCAGCAAATATCAAGGTCTGGGAAACGATTTCCTCATGCTCGATGCCCGGGGTGCGGGCAGCAGCGACAGCGATCTGGGCCTCACTCCGGAGCGGATTCAACGCCTGTGCGACCGCCGCTTTGGCGTGGGCGGTGACGGGGTCATCCTGGCCCTGCCACCCCGGGAGGGTGGAGAACTGCGCATGCGGATCTTCAATGCCGATGGCAGCGAACCTGAGATGTGCGGCAATGGCATCCGCTGCCTGGCTCGCTTCCTGGCCGACAGCGACGGGGATGCCCCGGGCCGGCAGTGGCAGATTGAAACCCTGGCCGGTCGCATCGTTCCCGAGCTCTGCGCCGACGGCACCATCCGCGTTGACATGGGCGCCCCCTTCCTCGAGCCCGCTGCCATCCCCACCACCCTGCCGCTTGGGGAGGCCGGGGTCGCCCAGGGGAGCCTGGAGGTTGGGGGTGAAACCTTCGCGGTGGGAGCGGCAGGCATGGGCAATCCCCATGTGGTGATTCCCGTGGACGATGTTGCGGCGGTCGATCTCGAGCGTTATGGCGCCGCCTTGGAGGTGCATCCGGCCTTCCCCGCCCGCACCAACGTGCACTTCGTGCAGGCCCTCAGCCCCACCCATCTGGTGATGCGGGTGTGGGAGCGGGGTGCTGGGCCGACCCTGGCCTGTGGCACCGGTGCCTGCGCCACCTTGGTGGTGGCCCATCGGCTCGGCTTAGCGGAGCGCCGCGCCCGCCTGGATCTCCCTGGCGGACCTTTGGAGATTGCCTGGGACGCCACCAGCGATCACGTGTTCATGACCGGTCCGGCGGTGGCGGTGTTCGACGGTGTGGTGACCCCGGAGCTCTGGGGCGAGGAGCCTGCTGCCAGTGCTGCAGAGGCCACCACCGCAGCGCCCACCACCGCAGCCACCGTTCCAGCACCCACCCCAGCAGCTACCCCAGCAGACATCGACTGCGCCACAGCCTGCGTCAACGGTTGCGTTCGCCCCGAGGCCTGTCCCTCGGCGGAGGCGCGGGCTCGCGTGGCGGACCTGCTCAGCAGCAGTTCCCTCGACGACCTTGTTGCCCTGGCCACCAACTCCCTGGAGTCGCGGACGCGAGCGCGCGTGGAGCGGGACAGCGGCTTGTTCCGTTAGGCCCTTGGCTGCCTCCGCACCGGCTGCCTTCGCACCGCTCTATCTCGATGCCTGCGCCACCACCCCGCCGGCGCCTGAGGTACTCGAGGTTATGGCCGCGGTGCAGGCTGAGGCCTGGGCCAACCCCTCGAGCCTGCATGGTTTTGGGCTGGCGGCCGCCGAGCAGCTGGAGCGCAGCCGTTGGCGCCTCGGCGAGCTGCTCGGCTGCGCCGCCAGTCAGCTGGTGTTCACCTCGGGGGGCACCGAATCGATCCACACCGCCCTGCTCGGGGTCGCCGGGCAGGGGTCTCCAGGACGTCTGTTGATCTCCGCGGTCGAACACCCGGCCACCCTGGCCGCAGCGGTGCAGGTGCAACGGCTCGGCTGGCAGGTGGAGATCCTGCCGGTGGACCACCTGGGGGTGGTGGATCTCGAGGCCCTCGATCGCTTGCTGGTGCCTCCCACGCGGCTGGTGTCGTTGATCTGGGGCCAGAGCGAAGTGGGCACGATCCAGCCGATCGAAACGATCGGGGCCCGCTGCCGCGAGGCCGGCGTGTTGTTGCACGTGGATGCGGTGCAGGTGCTGGGCCACCGGCCGTTGGCCTTCGATGCCCTGCCGATCGATCTGCTCAGCCTGGCGGCCCACAAGCTGCAGGGGCCCCGGGGCGTTGGCGCCCTGTTGGTACGCCAAGGCGTGTCGCTATCCCCCTTCATCGGCGGGGGCGGCCAGGAAGCAGGGCGGCGGGGTGGCACCGAGCCGGTGGCCCTGGTGGCGGGGCTCACCCGTGCCCTGGAGCTCTGTCAGGCTCGCCTGGGGTCCCACGGGGGGCAGGATCCCATCGCCGATCTGCGCGATGGTCTGCTGGCCCGTGTCTTGGAACTGGAGGGGGTGTGCCTCAGCGGCCCCGATCCCCGCCACGCCGCCGATCCGCCCCGTCTGCCCCACCATCTCAGCCTGTTGGTGGCCAACCCATGCGGCACGCCCCTGTCGGGCCGAGGGCTTGTGCAGGCCCTCTGGCAGCAGGGGTATGCGGTGAGCAGTGGATCGGCTTGCAGCAGTGGGCGCGCTGCCGAAGGGGGGCTGGCTCCCAGTCCGATCCTGCAGGCCATGGGCTATGCCGATGCCGAGGCCGCCAGTGGTGTGCGCCTGAGCCTGGGGCCCTGGCTCACCGCCGCCGATCTGGAGGGGGTTCCCGCGGCGCTCGAGCAAGCCCGGGTGCGGCTGCAGGCCGTACTCTCAGCACGCTGACGCCTTGGTCAGGGAGCCCTTAGGGTCGGCCGACCCGTGCTGGCTTGATGCTTCCCCCCGACCTGCGCTCCGCCGAGGCTGAAGCTCTGACGGCGATCCAGGCTGCTCTCAGCGGTGGTGCCAAGGGTCTGTGGACCGTGGAGCTGCGTTTTGAGGGCCTGCGGATTTTGCCGTTGGCCCTGCGTTTGCAGGCGGCCCTCAGCCCGGCATTGCCCAGCCTGCGGCTGTTGTGTCCGGATGCCGGTGCCACGGCCCTGGCCCAGCGCGATGCCCCGGATTTCGCCGCCCGCATCGCCAGCCTGCGGGATCAGATGCGCCTGCAGCAGGCCGACGGCGGCAGCGAAGGTGTGCTGCTGCTGGTGGCCCCCTCCCCCGCCGACTACGAGGAGGTGGAGCAGGTGTGCGCCCTGCACCGTGGCGCGGTGGTGCTGCTCAACGGCAGCCTGGAGGATGCGGCGGTGGGCATTGGCAGTGTCGCCCGGGAGCGCCGCAAAGGATTTTTGTCGGGATGGCAAAGCGCCTATGCCCTGATTCCCTCGGGTGATGGGGCGCTGCGCCGCGCCTGTCCTGATCCCTGGGAGCTCTACCGCTGCGATCCCGATGGCTACCGCTTTGTGGCCCACTTCGATCAGAAGCCGGATGCGGAGCAGCAGGCCCTGGCTCTGGCCGGTGAGGGCGGGCTGGGGCTCGGCGGCAACCTCAAGGTGATGGATGCCTTCATCGAGGGGCTGCGCAACTAGGCACGCGACCCGCCCCCTGCCCTGGTGGGTCGCGGCCCTGGTGGGACCCGACGAACCTCCGTACACTTCGCCGAACCCTGGATCAGCCCGATGGCCTCCGAGCGCGACCTGTCTTCAGCACGCAACGGCCGCTCCTGGAGCCTGGTGGATCTCGGCGCCGCCGCCGCGGTGGTGCTCGCCGCCGTTGGTGTGATCTGGAGTCCCAAACTCAGCGGGGCCGTGGCCCAGGCCACCGGTGCCCTCACGCCGGTCACGGTGCTGGTGGATGTCCGCGGTGTGCCGGTGGCGGATCCCACCGCCTTGATTCAGGCGGCGCAGCGCGAAGGCAAGGTGGCCATCGTGATCCGCAACCAGCCCCATGGATCGGTGGATGTCAAGCAGGTTCTGCCCCTGCAGCGCCGGCTGACGGCTGTGCAGCCCAACGGCACGGTGGTGACGGCGGCGGATCCGAACCAGACCACCATGGGCAGCCTGGATGCCCGCTTTGTGCTGCAGGGCCAGGGCCGCAAGAGTGGCGGCGGCGTCGTCTTCGGCAACCAGAACCTCAAGGTCGGCGCCCCCGTGGAGATCGAGGGCTTGCAGTACCGCGTCGGGGGCACGGTGAGTGGCCTGCAAGCTGGAGGCCAGTGAGATGGGCTCCATCCGTGGTTCCCTCCAAGCGGCTGCCGGACTGATCACGCTGGCGGTGCTGCCGGCGGCAGCCCTGGCCCAGCAGGCCCCGGCGATCACCGCCTATGCGCTGGAGCCGGCGCCGCTGGCCACCCTGCCGCCGCTGCCCCCTCCGCTGGGCCTGCCCCAGTTGCAGGCGCAGGTGAGCTGCCCGGCGCTGCAGCAGCGGCTCCTGGCCACCGTGGGCAGCCAGGCACCGGTCTGGAGCATCAGCATTGCCGATGGCCAGGGTCGTCTGCTTGCCGATCTCAACGGCACCCGGCCCCGCATCCCGGCCTCCAACCAGAAACTGCTGAGCACGGCCTACGCCCTCGATCGGCTCGGGCCCGATTATCGCCTCAACACCCAGCTCTGGCGCCTCAGCGACGGCAGCTTCCGCCTTACCGGTGAGGGCGACCCCGACCTGGCCTTGCCCCAGCTGCAACGCTTTGCCAAGTTGGCCCTTGGAACGGGCGGCAGCAGCGGCGAGCCTCCCTCGCTGGTGCGCCTGCAGATCGCCGAAGAGCCCCGCCAGGCCTGGTGGCCGCAGGGCTGGCATCCCGACGACCGCTACTACGCCTACGGGGCACCGATCACACGGCTGGCCATCACCAGCAATGCCATCCACGACGCGGTGATGAATCCGCCCTCCCGTCTGCAAGCCCTGCTCCAAAAAACCGTGGGCCTGCAGGGCGGCAAGGTGCAGGTGTCTCAGGTGTCGTCGCGCGCGCCCCTGCCGGGCGATGCCGTGCTGCTGCATCAGGAAGCGTCAGCTCCGATGCACAACCTGCTGAGCCTGGCCAACACCGAGAGCCACAACTTCACCGCCGAAGTGCTGCTGCGGCAAGCCGCCGGCAGTTGGGATCTGGGTGAGGCCGCCCAGCGCCAAACCCTCTGGCTGGGTGAGCAGGGCCTGCCGATGCAGGGGGTGCGCATCGCCGATGGCAGTGGTCTTGACCGGGCCAATCGCCTCACCAGTCGCTTCCTCACGGCCCTGTTGCTGCGGATGGATCAGCACCCCTATGGCCGTGCCTACCTGGCATCCATGGCTGTTGCCGGCCAGCGGGGCACCCTGCGCAATCTCTACGTGGGGACCCCTCTGCAAGGCCAATTCTTTGGCAAAACCGGCACGATCAGCGGGGTGCGCTCGATCAGTGGTGTGCTGCTCACCAGTGCTGGCCCTCGCTACGTGAGTGCGATCAGCAATGGAGCCAGCTCCCCCAACGACACCATCGGCCGGGTGCTGCGCCAGGCGCAGAACACCCAGCTCTGCCCGCTCTAGCCCGCCAGCTGCTTCAGGGTGTTGGCCACCCGCCGGCGGCGGCTCACGGGCTCCTCAGTGCCGCTTGAGGTTGCGTCCGGGGCCTGGAGTCGCACCAGTTCGCGCCGGCCCCCCAGCACCACCTGACTCATCTCCTTGAGCCGGCCTTCCAGTTCGCCCAGCACCTGCTCGGCATAGCGATTGGCACCGTCCTGGATGGTGGCGGCCTCCTGGCGGCTGCGGGACACCAGGGCATCGCATTGCTGCTGGGTCTGCTGGCGGAACTGCAGGGCGTCGTTGTGCAGCCGCTCCGCTTCGGCCTGGCTGTCGCGCTGCACCCGCATCCCCTCCTGGCGGATCTGCTCCAGCTCCGCCATCGCCTGTTGCCTGTTGCGCTCGTGTTGCTCCAGCAGCTGACGGTTGCGTTCGGCGGCCTCCTGCTCCAGCTGCTGGCGGCGGGCCGCAAACTGTTGCTCCATCTGGGCCATGCGGGCCTGGTGTTCCTGCTCGGCCTGGGCCACCTGTTGGCGGGCCTGCAGCATCAGCTGCTCGCATTGCTGGCGGGCCTGGTCGCGCAACTCCGCCACCTGTCGCTCCGCCTCCTGGCGGATCGCGGCGCTGTTGATGAGCTGTTCCCGCTCGCGCTTGCCGGTGGCAATGATCTCGTCGGCCTGCTGGCGGGCCTGCCCGATGAACTCCTCCCGCTGGCGGATCAGCTCCACCGCCTGGCTCAGCTGCGTTGGCAGCGCCTCCCGCAGAGCATCCATCACTTCGATGGCGTCCTGTTCGTTCACCAGGCGGCCACCGCTGAAGGGAATGCGGCTGCCTTCGAGCACGATCTCCTCGAGTTGATCGAGCTGATCGAGCACGGTGATGGTGGCCTCGGCCATGGACGGCTCTAAATGGATGTCCGATTAAAAAGCCTGGTTAGGTCATCCGCCACTGCAGGGGGCACCATGTGGCGCACATCGCCACCGAACCGCGCCACCTCCTTCACCACCGAACTGCTCAGAAAGCTGTGGCGGACGGCGGTAGCGAGAAACAGCGTTTCCACCTGGGGGGCCAGGCTGTGGTTGGTGTGGGCGATCTGCAGCTCAAACTCGAAATCGCTCAGGGCCCGCAGCCCGCGCAGGATCACCTGGGCCTGGCTGCGACCGGCGAAATCCACGGTGAGCCCGTCAAAACTGCCCACCTCCACGCCACTGAGGTGGGCGGTGGCGCTGCGGATCTGCTCCAGCCGCTGCTCCAGGCTGAAGGCGGGCTGCTTGCTGGGGTTCTGCAGCACCGCCACCACCACACCGTCAAACAGTCGGGCCGCCCGCTCGATCAAGTCGAGGTGGCCCAGGGTGAGGGGATCGAAACTGCCGGGGTAAAGGGCACGCATCCAGCCAGCCTATGGGCGCCCCTGGCGTTTCTAGAGTTGGATCAGTTCCGTACGCCCTAGGGCGCTCTTGCCGCCATGGCCCCAATTGCTTCCCTCAACGCCGAAGCCAAGAAGACGCTGCTGCGCAAGATTCCCCATGGGGTGTTCATCTGCGGCGTGGCCGAAGGTGAGGAGGTGAACGGTTTCACGGCCAGCTGGGTGACCCAGGGAAGCTTTGAGCCTCCCCTGGTGGTGATGGCGGTTCGGGCCGACAGCACCAGCAACGGCATGATCCAGCGCACCGGCAAGTTTTCCCTGAACGTGTTGGCGGCCGACCAGAAAGATCTGGCCGCCGTGTTTTTCAAGCCCCAAAAAGGGGTGGGCGGGCGCTTTGACGCCGCCCCGTTCCAGCTCGGGGAGCTGGGTTTGCCGATCCTGGAGAACGCGCTGGGGGCGGTGGAGTGCGAGCTGGTGGGTCAGGTGGCCCATGGCGACCACACTGTGTTTGTGGGTGAGGTGAAGACCGCCACCCTGCACCGCGATGGTGCCGCCCTGGAGCTGGGCAGCACGGGCTGGCAGTACGGCGGTTGAGCCTGCCCCTGCTGCAGCAACCTGATCGGCTCAAGGCCCGGCTGAGGGAGGTTCCCCCCGAGCCGGGCTGCTATCTGCTGCGCGACGCCAGCGACCGCATCCTCTACATCGGCAAGGCCAAGCTGCTGCGCAACCGCGTGCGCAGCTACTTCCAGAGCGGCAGTGGCCACGCCCACAGCCCGCGCATCTCGCTGATGGTGCGCCAGGTGGCCGAGATCGAATTCATCGTGACCGACAGCGAAGCTGAGGCGCTGGCGCTGGAATCCAACCTGATTAAGCAAAACCAGCCGCACTTCAACGTGCTGCTGAAAGACGACAAGAAATACCCCTACCTCTGCATCACCTGGAGTGAGGCCTACCCGCGCATCTTCATCACCCGGCGGCGTCGCTTCCGCTCGCCCCTCGATCGCTTCTATGGCCCCTATGTGGATGTGGGCCTGCTGCGCCGCACCCTGGCCCTGGTGAAACGGGTGTTTCCCCTGCGTCAGCGGCCTCAGCCGCTCTACCGCGACCGCACCTGCCTCAACTTCGACATTGGCCGCTGCCCAGGCGTTTGCCAGGAGAAGATCAGCTCAGACGACTACCACCGCACCCTGCGCCAGGTGGCGATGGTGTTCCAGGGGCGCAACGAGGAGTTGTTGGAGCTGCTGCACGAGCAGATGGGCAAGTACGCCGAGCGGCTCGACTTCGAGAGTGCCGCCCGGGTGCGCGACCAGCTGCAGGGCATCGACACCCTCACGGCCGATCAGAAGATGAGCCTCGGCGACAGCTCGGTAAGCCGCGATGTGCTCGCCCTGGCGGCCGATGCGCGGGTGGCGGCCGTGCAGTTGTTTCAGATGCGGGCCGGCAAGTTGGTGGGTCGGTTGGGCTTCACCGCTGATGCCATCGGCGCCGATGGCTTGCCCCTGGAGCCTGGCCGGATTCTGCAGCGGGTGGTCGAGGAGCACTACAGCCAGGTGGAGCCGGTGGAGATCCCGCCCGAGCTGCTCTTGCAGCACCCCTTGCCCCAACAGCCCCTAATCGAGGAGTGGCTGGTGGAGCGCCGCGGCCGGCGCGTCAAGCTGGCCGTGCCCCAGCGGCAGCAGAAGGCCGACCTGATCGAGCTGCTGGAGCGCAACGCCAGCTACGAGCTGCAGCGGGCCCAACGGGGTGCTGAACAGCAGTTGCTGGCCACCGAAGACCTGGCCCAGCTGCTGGAGCTGCCCAGCCCGCCGCGGCGCATCGAGGGCTACGACATCAGCCACATCCAGGGCAGCGATGCGGTGGCCTCCCAGGTGGTGTTCATCGATGGGCTGCCGGCCAAGCAGCACTACCGCAAATACAAGATTCAGAGCAGCTCGATCCGCGCCGGCCACTCCGACGACTTCATGGCCATGGCCGAGATCATGCGGCGGCGCTTCCGCCGCTGGGCCCAAGCCAAGGCGGAGGGAGCGGATCTGAGGACCCTGCGCCGGGCTGCCAACACGGCCCTGCACACTGGCGGCCTCAACGACTGGCCCGATGTGGTGATGATCGACGGCGGCAAGGGCCAGCTCTCAGCCGTGATGGAGGCCCTACGGGAGCTGAACCTGGATGAGGAGCTGGTGGTCTGCTCCCTGGCCAAGCAGCGGGAGGAGGTGTTCGTGCCCGGGGCGAAGCAACCGCTGGAGAGTGAACCCGACCAGCTGGGGGTGCAGCTGCTGCGCCGCCTGCGCGATGAGGCCCACCGCTTCGCGGTGAGCTTCCACCGCCAGCAGCGGGGCGAGCGGATGAAGCGCTCCCGCCTGTCCGACATCCCGGGCCTCGGCCCCAAGCGGGTGAAGGAGCTGCTGGCCCATTTCCGCTCGATCGATGCCATCCAGCTGGCGAGCCCCGATCAGATCGCGGCGGCCCCGGGGGTGGGACCGGCGCTGGCCCGCCAGGTGTGGGACTACTTTCATCCCAGTGACGACCTCGCCGGCGAGGAGTTGGCCAGTTGAGGCGCCTGGCTTTCCCCCTGCTGCTCTCCCTGGCCCTGGGTCTGCTGCTGCTCCTCTCTCCAGCCCTGACCAGCCCGGCCCTCGGCGCGCCCGGAATCTGCGTTGGCCCGGTGTGCGGCGATGAGATCAGCCGCAGCGCCAAGCACCACTGGCAGTTGCGCCTGCGGGTGAGCGACCAGCAGGGCCAGCACGAGCGCCTGGTGGTGGATTGCCGCAATGGCGGCGTGAGCCCCTTGGCTGGCCCGGTGGAGCGGGGTTATGCCGCCGCTGTGGCGCGACGCGCCTGCCGCCTGGCCGGGGAGTCCCCTCTGGCCTAACGGTCGCGACCGCGCTGGGCGGCGTGTCCGGTTCTCCGCCCCTTGGCCGCCGTTGCCGCTGGAGCTGTAGCCCCAAAATAAGTGTTGATTCGCGCAAGGGCTGCCATGGCTTCGACCCAACCCCTCCGGGTTGCCGGCAGGAACGGTCCCCCGCCTGCCTTCGTGGCTCCGATTCTGGGTCTCGCCGCCGTGGGTGCCCTGGTGATGATTCCCCTGGTGGCGCTGGCGGCGATCCCCTTGGTGCTCGCGGCTTTGATGGCTGTGGGCGGGGTGGTGGCCTTCGGCCTCAGCGTTTGGGCACTGATTGAAGGGCTGGCCGCCTTTGAGCGTTGGATCGAGTCCGACGGGCGCTTCCAGCAATGACGGCGGGGCGTCACCTTCCCTGGGCCATGCCGTGAAGGGGATCTGGGTGCTGGGCGACCAGCTCTCGCAGAACCATCCGGCCCTGGCCTCCCTCGCTCCTGCCCAGGCTCGGGTGCTGCTGATCGAAAGCACATCGGTGCTGCAGCAGCGGCTGTATCACCGCCAGAAACTGGTGCTGGTGTGGAGCGCGATGCGCCACTACGCCGCTGCGCTGCGTCAGCTGGGCTGGAGCGTGGATTACGCCGAGGCGACCACCTTCGCCGCCGCTCTGCAGACCTGGATCACGCAGCACGGCATCCGTGAGCTGCACCTGATGGAGCCGGCCGAGCGTCCCTTCCGGATGGCGATTGAGCGGCTCGATCTGCCGGTGCCGTTGGTGTGGCATCGCTCCAACGCCTTCCTCTGGAGCCAGGCTGACTTTGCGGCCTGGGCCCAGCCCTACAAGCAGCTGCGCATGGAGCTGTTTTACCGGCAGGGGCGCAAGCGCTTCGGTGTGCTGATGGCCGACGACGACCAGCCCCTGGGCGGCCAGTGGAATTTTGACCACGACAACCGCAAGGCCCCGCCCAAGGGGCTGGCCGGCCCCGAACCGCTGGGGTTCGAGCCCGATGCGACCACCCGGGCGGTGATGGCCAAGGTGGAGCACCTTGCCGCAGAACTGGCGGCGAGCGGGGCCGTGCCCCTGCCCGGGCTGAGTGAACCGTTCCGCTGGGCCGTGACCCGCGAGCAGGCCCTGGCTGCGCTGGAGCACTTCATCGGCAGCCGCCTCGATGGCTTCGGACCGTTTCAGGACGCCATGGTGAGCGGCCAGCCCACCCTCTGGCATGCCCTGCTGTCTCCCTATCTCAACCTGGGCTTGCTGCACCCCCTGGAGGTGATCCGGCGGCTGGAGCAGGCGGGCCTGGAGCGGGGCACCCCGCTCGCGTCGCTGGAGGGGGTGATTCGTCAGATCCTGGGCTGGCGGGAATACACCCACGGCCTGTATTGGTGGTTTGGGCCCGACTATCCCCAGCGCAACCATTTCGGCGCCGATCGCCCTCTGCCGGTGTGGCTGGAGCAGCTGGGCGGCAGCGGCATGGCCTGCATGGACACGGTGCTGGCGGAGCTGAACAGCAGCGGCTATGCCCACCACATCCAGCGCCTGATGGTGCTCGCCAACTACGGCCTGATCGCCGGCTTGGATCCCCAGGCCTTCACAGCCTGGTTCCACCGGATGTTTGTCGATGGCTACGACTGGGTGATGCAGACCAATGTGATCGGCATGGGTCTGTTTGCCGATGGTGGTCTCCTGGCCAGCAAGCCCTACGCCGCCAGTGGCAACTACATCAACCGGATGAGCACCTACTGCAAGGGCTGCCGTTACAACCCCAAGCAGCGCACGGGCCCAACGGCCTGCCCATTCAATGCCCTGTATTGGGACTTTCTGGCCCGCCACGCCGAAACGCTGCGGCGCAACCCCCGCATGGGCCTGGTGATGAAGCAGCTCGAGAAGATCCCTGGCGACGAGCTGGTCGCGATCCGGGCTGCAGCGGCGGCCCACCTGGGCGTTGAAGCCTCTCCGGGATGATGGATGTGCGTTCGCTTCACCCCATGTCCACGCTGCTGATGGGTGGTCATGGTGATCCTCCCCGCACCCGCCGGCACGACTACGGACTGGTGGTGCTGCAGCTGTTCTGGCGGATGCGCCTCGATCTGCTTATGTTTGCGCTTTTGGTGGCGGCGGTGGTGTGGCGTGACCCCCTGCAGAGCCCCTGGACCCTGACGCCCATGGGCATCTCCGTTCTGGGGATCGCCGTGTCGATCTTCATCGCCTTCCGCAACACCCAGGCCATCAACCGCTGGTGGGAAGCACGCACACTCTGGGGAGCCATGGTGAACCACAGCCGCAAATGGCGCGATGTGCTCCTGGCCCTGCTGCCCCACCGACAGCTCGCCACCCAGCGGGGGCGCTGCTTGATGGAGTATCAGGTGTCTCAGGTGTGGCTGCTCAACTTCGAGTTGCGCAATTTCTGGCCGATCTGCAGCTGCAGCCCACAACCACTCTGCAGGAGGTCTGCCGGCAACGGGCTCAGGCGATTGAGCGGCTGCATCGTGATGGCTCGATTGATGGCTGGGGCCGGCAACAATTGATGGAGGTGAGCAACCTCTGCCACGACGCGATTGGTGGTCTGCAACGCATTCGCAACACCCCCATTCCCGAGTACTACGACGTGTTCGTGCGCATGATCACCTGGCTTTATGGCCTGCAGTTGCTGTTGTAATTTCAACGATCCAGCCACTGGCTGATCGGGGTGGTGCTGTTCATGGGCTTTCTCACGGCCGAGCGCCTCGGTTCCTACGTGGAGGGCCCCTTCGATCGCGATGGCAG
>Ga0194133_10002522_pt1 | contig 28023 bp, 26 predicted proteins | sample TA2KigOf40mmetaG_FD_155448 | JGI IMG/M metagenome (GOLD analysis project Ga0194133, IMG submission 155448) | Freshwater microbial communities from Lake Tanganyika, Tanzania - TA2015055 Kigoma Offshore 40m | ecosystem: Environmental > Aquatic > Freshwater > Lake | place: Tanzania: Lake... | reverse complement strand
GTCTTGACTCACCTGTTCGGCGACCGCTCGAAACATGGCCTCTCTCCGGTCGAAAAAACTTACGAGAAGAACTGGAACGTCGCGAGAGCCGCGAAGTAGCAGCCCAGTGCGAGCACCAGACCTGCGTAGAACATGAAGCTGAACAACTTGTTGTCAAACTTCAAGTGCATGAAGTACGACACGACGATAATGAACTTCGCCACCATCATGATCATCAGCGACGGCATGAAGAACGGCCCGAAGTCCACGTAGTACGTCGACACTTCAAGCGCAGTGATGACTGCAAGGACGACGGCCACTTTGATGTAGCCACCGTCAGTGAGACCGTGCTGCTCGTGTTCTGTGTGCTCTGCGTGTTCAGTTGCCGTTGCCATGTTCGTTCAGTGTCCCTCCAACGTCAGGCGGGGATGAGGTAGACGAGGGTGAAAATGATGATCCAGACCACATCGACGAAGTGCCAGTAGAGACCGACAATTTCCACCGATTCGGCCTTGTCACCCGTCACGCGGTTCTTCTGGATGATGCTTCGTGTGACCAGCAACATGATGACGCCAACTGTGACGTGCACACCGTGGAAACCAGTGAGTGTGTAGAAGCTCGAGCTGAAGAGACTCGTGGTGAACCCGAGACCCTCGCGATAGAACGCGGTGAATTCATACACCTGACCACCAACGAATGTAGCTCCGAGCAATGCCGTGACGGTCAACCATAGGTTAGTTTGTTGATCGTTGCGACGCTGTGCTGCACTGACTGCCAACACCATCGTGAGCGACGACATGAGCAACACGAAGCTACTTACCGATGTGAACGGGATGTCGTAAATCTGGTTCGGGTGCGGGCCATTGGCCACGCGACCGCGATACAGCATGTAGGTGGAGATGAGTCCGCCGAAGAGCAGACACTCTGAACCGAGGAACAACCACATAGCCAACTTGTTGTTCGACAAGCCGGTTGAGGTGACATGGGCGCCGTGGCCGACGTCGTGTGCTGCGTGCACTGCTGTGTCAGCCATGGCTCGCCAACTCCTTCGACGTTCCGCCTGCGGGCGGGTCGTAGTCGCTGTCTTCGGCAACCGATGGTTCCATCACCCAGCCGAACGAAGACAACAGAACGATTGCTGCACCCAGAACCATGATCGGAACTCCGTAGAGCACGCCAAGTCCGAGGACGCCGACGCCGATGGCAAGCACCAACGGCCAGTACGAAGCCGATGGCAAGTGAATGTGGCTTTCGGCATTGGCTTCTTCGTTGCGAACGATTTCCTCACCTGTGGCGATGGCCTTCATGGTGTGGGTCGCTTCATCTTCCACGTACTTGCGGTGGAAGAACTCGTCCAGGTGGTGCACAGTTGGAATGCGGTCGAAGTTGTGTTCCTTCGGCGGGCTCGTGGTGATCCACTCGAGGGTGCGCGCATCCCATGGGTCAAGTGGGGCCTGCTTGCCCTTGCGTGCTGTCTGCACCACGTTGATCAGGAAAAGCAACACACTGAGTGCGAGCACGAACGAACCAATCGACGAGATGAGGTTCCAGAAGCCGAAGTTAAAGAAACCCTCGCCCGCACGAGCTTCAGTCCACACATACATACGACGTGGCTGACCCTGCAGACCAAGAATGTGCATCGGCCCGAACGTCATGTTCATACCAATGAACATGAGCCAGAAGTTCCAAGAACCGAGGCGCTCGTTCAACATCTTGCCGAACATCTTTGGCCACCAGTAGTAGAAGCCGGAGAACAATCCGAACACCATGCCACCGAACAACACGTAATGGAAGTGGGCCACGATGTAATAGGTGTCAGTCTGCTGAGTGTCTGACGGTGCGACCGAGTGAGTAACACCAGACAATCCGCCAATGGTGAACAACACCACAAGACCGATGGCGAACTTCATGGCCGTGGTGAACCAAATCTTTCCGCCCCACATGGTGAGGGTCCAGTTGAAGATCTTCACACCGGTGGGGATGGCAATTGCCATGGTGGCGATTGAGAACACCGCCACCGACACCGGCCCAAGACCAGCAGCGAACATGTGATGTGCCCACACGCCGAAGCCGACAAAGCCAATCGCCGCGCCGGAGAACACCACAAATGGGTAACCAAAGAGCGGCTTTCGCGAGAACGTCGGCAACACCTCAGAGATGATTCCGAATGCCGGCAAGATCAGCACGTACACCTCAGGGTGACCGAAGATCCAGAACAAGTGCTGCCACAGAAGTGGGTCTGCACCTTGAGCCACATCGAAGAACGTGGCACCGAATGACCGCTGGAACATGAGTAGCACCAACGCCACCGTGATGACCGGAAGTGAGAACACCAAGAGGAACTGCACCACGAGAATCATCCAGGTGAACACTGGCAACTTCATCATGGTCATGCCAGGCGCACGCATGTTGAGCACCGTGACGATGAGGTTGATCGAACCAATCAGTGATCCGAGGCCTGCAATTTGGAGACCAAGGGTCCAGAAGTCGACGCCGTTGCTTGGTGAGAACACCGGCCCAGAGTTCGGTGCATACATGAACCAACCACCATCGGCAGCTCCGCCCAAGAACCACGCTGCGTTCAGCACGAGTCCGCCGACCACCAAGAACCACAAGCCAAGCGCGTTCATGCGTGGGAACGCCACGTCACGCGCACCAATCTGCAGTGGCAAGAAGTAGTTGGCGAATGCAGCAGCCATCGGCATGGCGAAAAGGAACACCATGGTGGTTCCGTGCATCGTGAACATCTGGTTGTACAGATCCGCGCTCAGCGCCTTTCCGTCTGGGGCTGCGAGCTGCAAACGCATGAGTAGTGCCTCTACTCCACCAATGATGAAGAAGATCATGGCGAAAACGCCGTACATGATGCCGATCTTCTTGTGGTCGACGGTGAACAGCCACGACTTCCACCCGGTGGACTGCACCGGTCGACGTAGGTTGCCCAACGTCGTCGAAGGCACGACCACACTTGGTGTGATCGACACTTCAAGTTCGGTTGAGGGTCTTTCGATAATCGCCATGTCAGTGTTCTCCGATCACTTCAGTGTCAAGAGGTAGGCCACGAGTTTGTCGATGTCGCTCTCAGAGAGTGCGAGGTACGGCATTCCGCGGTACTTGCCGTCGGTCGGCTCGAGCTTGGTTGGGTCTGCATACATTGGCTTCATCGCAGGTGCGTTGCGCAACCAACGACGGAGGTCAACTTCATTGAGACAATCGGCGCTGACACCTTCGAGGTACTTCGCGCCGAACTCTTCAGACTTTGCGTCCCACACATTGCCGCGGCAGTCTTTCTTCAGAAGATCCCAGGTGGCGCCAGCAAAGGTATTGCGTGACATGAACTTTGACAGGTTCGGTGCAGCACCTGCGTAGACATTCTCATCGGGGGCTGCGATTGCTGCGGTTCCATCAGCCTTCTTCAAACCGTTGACTTGGTGACAACGCACGCACTGGTTGAGGAACACTGCTTCGCCCTGCTCTGCGAGTGAATCCTTCTCAGGTTCTTTGTACGCGGCCTGCTGATTCGTCACCCATGTCGCAAAGTCTTCCTTCGACAACGCGACTGCCTCCATACGCATGTTGCCGTGTGAGAGCCCGCAGAACTCCGTGCACTGGCCGGCGTAGATGCCTGGATTATCGGCGTGGAGGCGAAGCGTGTGAATACGACCAGGTACTGCGTCACGCTTTCCGTTGAGTGCCGGAATCCAGTACGAGTGAATCACGTCGCGACTGGTTTCACGGATGAGAACCTTTGTTCCTGCCGGCATGACCAATTGACCCGAGGTGATGATGGGCTTGTCAATGCCCCAGTCACCTTGCACCGGGTAGTCATATTCCCACCACCACTGCTGACCGGTGACGTTGATGACGAGTTCTGTGTCTTTGGTTTCGGCGAGGTCAAACACACCGCGGAAAGTGAACACACCAACGACCGACAAGATCAACGCGGGAATGATGGTGAGCGTGATTTCGAGTGCCGGCTTTCCGTGGCTCTGCTCGGGTATTGGCTGACCCTTGTCGCGGAACTTCGTCATCGTGACAACAAACAGCACAGTCATGATGACACCGACGACACCAGCGATTCCGAACACCATGTACTGCAAGTTGTTGATGTCGGCTGCGTTCTCGCCTTTTGGCTGGAACACGTCTTGCGGCGCATCCTTGGCACAACCTGCCAAGAATATGCTTGCACCGACGAGCTTGGTGATGGCCAATGCGCGAACGCGATGTGCGTTACGCGCGGACATTGCGTGACGACTCATGGGACGTACACCTCTATTTCTTGTCCTTCAAGACCGGGCACGATGAACTTGTACGGTCCGGCTGCTTCGCTCGACTTCGGAATGTTGAGTGTGAGCACGTTCACCTGATCTTCGCTAGTGAGCTGCGTGCACTGTTCAACTTTTTCCTTGACGCCAGTGTCGGCAACCGTCTTCTCGCCCAACTCGGCCACCAAACGGTGCTCTTCAGTGTCCATGTTGCGGAACAACACCTGCACGTTGTTCGAACGCGGAATGGTGACGGTTTCAACTGGTGTGTCAAGACCACTCAACGTTGCGACAGCCTTGCCATCACGCACGGTGATGGTGGCGAGTGTGGCGCTCTTCAAAGACACTGCGTTATTCGGGTGCTTGTCGAAGTACTTGTCTGCCTCCGCGCCACACGCCATGTGTGAGTAGTGATCTTCCTCGGCTGCTTCAACCAACTCGGCGCGCTCACCTGAAATACCGGTGACGATGCCGGCTCCGATGAGCGCGACTGCACCAACCGAACACAAAGCACCCACCGCACGACCCCGCATATTCGGCTTCAGTACAACAAGGAAGCCGACAACCAAGATGAGCGAGGACACGATGATGAAGACAACGGCGCCAGCCGACTTTGAAATGTTCAACATGATGCGTGAGAACGAAATGGCGATGATGCCGACAATCACTGCTGCTGCAACGGGGAACTCAAGTGGGTGCAGAAGACGACCACGCAACTGGCTGTTGAAAGTCGAGTCTGACGAGGCGCGACTTGCGTAGTCCTGCACCAGCCATTCCACGCCGCCGGCCACTAAGGCCACAATGCCGAGCACAAACACGATCGGGTTGGTGGCAATGCCGAACACCAACATGACGATGCCGATTGCAACAATCAACGGCCACACTGCAGCTGGTGCCGGCTGTTCGGCAGCTGCAACTGCTTCCTTCGCTGTGTGCGCCGTGGAATCGCGTGTGAATGAAGTGAGTCCACCAAGCAAAGCCGCTGCAGATGCCAGCGAGCCAAGTGCAACCGCACCGATGTCATTCGGGTTGACGAGCACCATGTACAGCACCATGGCGATGGTTGCGAGGGCGGTGACCCCGTAGAAGTACTTGGAACCTGTGGTGATCATCTCTCGCCTACTTCTGCACGTACACGACGAACCAAAGCGCCACGAAGATTGCCGTGAGCACATACCAATACAACGCGTGGGCATTGACGACTTCGACATCGTCGCGTCGACCGCCCACAGAACGGAACCACGTGACCGCAGTGAACACCATGCCGGTGACTACCAGGATCATCATTGTCGCGGTGATTGCATAGAACATGGTCTGGTACGCGCCGTCACGCACACCAATTCCCATTTGCGAATACACGGCGATCTGGGCATTGACAATTGCGGCGCCAAGACCAAATGTCACCAACAGTGCGAGAGAACGGTGCGAGTCGTGTCCGCGCTTCGCGCTGTAACAAGCCCACTGCGCCATCAACAGCAGCGCAAAGAAGGTGGTGAGCATCGTGTTGGCAGCAACTTCTGGAATTGCAATGTCCTTTGGCAACCAATCTTTGATGATGTACAGACCATCAGAAGATTCGCGAGTCGGGGCCGCTGCGCGGAAGCGCAGCCACACGGACAACATGCCACCCATCAATGTGATGGCAGCCACAGACAACACACCGACGGCGACCATTGCTTGACGCTTTGGTGCGGGCGTTGCAGCTGATGGAAGTGCGAGAGTCATGCCGATACTCCCTTCGAATCGAGAACCGGTTCAGCAGAGCCAACCGTTGCAAGTTCAGAGAAGTTGTTGTGCGGTGCCGGCGATGGCGTGGCCCACTCAAGTGTGTGACCGTTCCACGGATCGTCGCCAGCGTGTTCACCAGAGCGGAAGTCCGTGACCGCTGCGCCGATGAATGCAAGAAGTCCGAGAATGACAAGCGCGTGTCCGGCCGTTGATGCACCGTTCCACAGTGAAATTGGACCGTCGTAATCGAACGATGCGACAACTCCATTGGGCTGACCCTGGAAGCCGGCGATGTATTGCGGAAATGCCGCAAGTACGGTGCCAAGAAGAACGAGTGCTCCGGCACCAAACACTTTCTTGTCGGCAATCTTGCGCCCCCACAACTTCGGTCCCCAGAACGCAATGGCGCCAAGACCGGCAAGTAGCGACCCGTACGACACGTAGACAGTCGCGCCTTCTTCGAACACGGTGCCAGCCAAGTCGGTGGCATCAATGTTGAGTAGTGCGTTACCGAGCATTCCGACGAGAATCATTCCGACGCCAAGGAACGTGATGGCAAACGATGCATTCGGACGAATCTTTCCTGACTTTGCACCAAGAGCGCCGAGCGCAAGAACGACCAGCACCCCGAGGATTGGCAAGAGATTGAACAATGCGAACGTGATGAGCGACTGAATTTTGTCGGCAGCACCACCAGTAAAGGTGAGGACATGTTGCGACTGTGTGACTGCACCGAGCACTGCGGTGGTGACAAGTCCGATGCCGGCCAATGCAGCGCCGCGCAACGGTTGACGTCCGCCCGACACAACTGGCCCCATGTCAGCGAGCGCGCCGACAGCCATGACGACAAAGACGAACGTCAATGGCTGCGTGAGTGCCCAACCAAGGTGATCATTGACTGCGTAGTTGCCACCGAATGCAACGCGTGCGTATGTGTGGTCGACGTAGAGGTATGCGATGGTTCCGATCGCAACTGGCAACGAAGCAACAATCGCAAAACCGCCAGCAAGCACTGACCAGCTGAACAGTGGTGCACGCTCGAGCGACATTCCGGGAGCGCGCGCCGTGAGAGCTGTGACAACTGCTGACGTTGCGGCGGCGACAAGTCCGGCCGCAGTCACTGCGAGACCAAGGAGATACAGATCAACCATGTCGGAGTTGCCGCCGGCTGGACCACCGTTAGACGCGATAGCGATGATGACGGTGGCAACTCCAGTTATCCACAACCAAAGGCCCAACTGCGCGAGTCGTGGGAATGAGATGGAACGTGCTCCGACCTGGAGCGGTGCAACTGCGACCGCAATGCCGACGAAGGTTGGTGCGAGTACTGCATAAACGAGACCGAAACGGAAAACTGCCAGTAACTGCGGAGCAGCATTTGAGTTGATGAGTGCTGATGATGGAGTAATGCGCTCAAGTCCGATGAGTGCAGCAATCACTGCGGTTGCCAATGCGAGCAACCACGACAGCGCAATAAAGAGTCGGCCGATTTTCTTGTGATCTGATGAGCTCACCCAGTCGGCGATGCCGACGAGCAACTGGGGCACCGCATCACGTGAGGCCGATGCCTGCGCGTGCGTCTCGATGGTGGTCATGTCGTGGTAGGTCTCCCGTACCTCTCACCTTGGGGGTCAAGGCAGGGGCACACAACGCGGTTATTTCCGTGTTTCACACTATCCACATGGGCTAGGTGGGCCCGAACTCCCCTGCGAGCACTAACGAACGAGGAGGTGACAGTCGTCGCTAGGCGACGAGCACGTCGATGGTCAGCGCGACGAACACCAAAGACACATATGTGATGGAGAACGAGAACAATCGCATCGATGCACCGGCCGTTGGACGACGACCAAGTGCAATTGTGCCGACGAGAAACCCGAGGCCGAGCAGCGCAGCCGTGATGCCATAGATCCAACCAAGGCCGGCGACCGGTACAAGTGCCAACGAGGTGACCAAAATGGCGACGCAGTAGCGGATCATCGACCTCACCACATCCTCAGTGGACACCACTGACGGCAACATCGGTACCCCAGCTGCGCGATAGTCGTCGGCGTGGCGGATGGCGAGGGCCCAAAAGTGCGGCGGGGTCCAGAGGAAGATGAGGAGAAAGAGGAGAGCCGCCGACCAGCTGAGCGAATTGGTGACCGCGGCCCACCCAACGAGCACCGGCACGGCACCAGCAGCGCCGCCGATGACAATGTTCTGCTTGCTCGTGCGTTTCAGCCACAACGAGTACACGAATACATAGAAAGCGGTGGCCGACACCGCGAGCACAGCGGATAACAAGTTGGCGCCAACCCACAGCAGAGCGAAGGCCGCCACCTCGAGAGACAGCGCAAAGACAAGCGCGTTGCGTGGCGCGATCAAACCGGTGACGAGTGGCCGATTCTTGGTGCGCTCCATCAGCGCATCGATGTCACGGTCGATGTACATGTTGATGGCGTTCGCTCCACCCGCGGCGAGGGAACCACCAATCAATGTCACGACAATGAGACCCCACGACGGCCATGAACCCTCGGCCAAGACCATTGTTGGAACAGTGGTGATGAGAAGTAACTCAATGATGCGCGGCTTGGTGAGTGCGATGTAACCGCCGACGACCGAGCGAGGTGCGCGTGACGACGAATGTGCTCCGCCAATACGCGAAGGCACGACAGGGCGCACATTGAGGGACATCGGAACCTATGGTACGAGCGCAACTGCGATGCGACCAATCGCAGGCAGACTATTCATGTGACAACCCCCGTCATCGCGAGCCAGCCCTCGGTTGCAGAACCGTCAGTCATACAAGAGGAGAACGTCGACACGACCGTCGACCTTGATTCACCCTGGATTGTGCTCGTATGGAACGACCCCATCAATCTCATGTCGTACGTCACATTCGTGTTCCAGAAGTTGTTTGGCTATTCACTCGAGAAAGCAACACAACTGATGCTCGATGTGCACGAGAAAGGTCGCGCTGTCGTGTCGACCGGCACTCGCGAGCGCGCAGAGATCGACGTCTATCGGCTGCATGAGCATGGTCTCTGGGCCACAATGCAGCAAGACAAGTGAACGAAGACAAGTGACTATGGTCGCATCATGGTGAGACGTCGACCACCGGGTCCAGTCACACGACGTGACGATGGCACATTCACCATCAATTTGAACGATGACGAGAGAAGTGCGTTCGTCAAGTTCTTCACCGAGTTCGAAGACCTACTCAATGGCAACACGCGTGACGAAAGTTTGCGACGACTCTTCCCTGTCGCCTACCACGACGATCACGAGAACGATGGCGAGTTCCAGCGACTGATGCACGATGATCTCGTCGCATCGAAACAGGCATCCCTCAACGTGAGCCGTCGTATCATGTTGGCATCACCTGATGACATCATCTCTGAGGCTGATGTGCTTCAACTAATGACCACATTGAATGGTCTGCGCCTGGTTCTCGGAACCATGCTCGATGTCGGGGAGGACGATGGCGACATTGATGACGATGATCCGCTAGCCGGTCAGCGCCACCTCTATGAATACATCGGTTGGCTGCTCGAATGGGTCGTTGCCGGCCTCCACGAAGGACTCGATCCTGAGGGAAAGTCGTAGGGGGAATCTCTTCTGTGTGCTGATAGCGTCACTTTCGCTCTCAACCGGAGTCGTCCTTGCCCCCATCGTCTAGCGGCCTAGGACACCACCCTTTCAAGGTGGCGGCACGGGTTCGAATCCCGTTGGGGGTGCAAGACCAGATGTGGTCAAACACATGTGGTCCCGTGGTGAAGTTGGAGTTCACGCCGGCCTGTCAAGCCGGAGGTCGCGGGTTCGAGTCCCGTCGGGACCGCCATGCTGGCGTGTCGCACGACAGTGCGCACGTCATCAACAACACGGTCGAGTAGCTCAGTTGGCAGAGCACACGCCTGAAAAGCGTGGGGTCACCGGATCGACGCCGGTCTCGACCACCATTTGGTGATCAGTTCGCTTCTTTGAGTCGCACCAAAACTTCTTGTGCCACTGTTGCGACGTGAGTTCCGTCTTCTGCGAACACGTAACCGAATGAAATGCCACGACCGCCGATGTACGTGTAACAGCTCATCTCATACAAGTGCCATTGGTCGGCTTGCACTGGGCGATGGAACCACACGGTGTGATCGAGGCTTGCTGAGAACAACATTTCTTGACCAGACACTGCTTTCAACTCTGGAACAGCTTGAACGACTGCATCGGTCGGCAAGTCATCGGAGATGTACGCAAGCGCACAGCGATTCATCAACTCGTCATTGTGAAAGTTTTGCTTGAGACGAAACCAACCTGCCGATGTTCCACGACCGTCACGTTGTGCTGCAGCCATGATGTCGTACGGCACCATGCGCCGATCGAAATAAGGGCTCCAAGAGTCATCGGCGAGTTCATCAGGTCGTGGAAGGTTTGACGCCATCACCACTGGTGACGCATCAGCAGACTCTTCTTCGACTTGGAATGAAGCTTCAAGATTGAGAATGGCTCCAATGGCCTGACGCGCGACAACACGACGAGTGCAAAACGATCGGCCATTGCGAATGCAATCAACTTCATATCGAACCGGTTCATTGAAATCACCGCGACGAATGAAATACGCACGCAAGGAGTGAGGCACGAAACCTTCATCGATGGTGAGGCTGCTCGCGCGCAATGCTTGCGCAACGATATGCCCTCCGTACAAGCCGCCCCACGGATACACATGCCCTTGCCCTACATACACGTCGTCACCGTGTGGTGACAGTGTGAATAGTTCTGCAAGGGTCATAGTGCTGTCACTTCACGACACATTGATGACGACAAGAACGTCTTCAGTGTGATGGCTCTCAACTTCGAATTCGCCGGCTTTGTCAGCCGTGAAAGTGATGGTTGCAGTTTCTCCCTTGGGTGTTTCACCTGGTGACAGGTCATAACCGTGTAGGTGGAATTCGTCATCCTCGTTCGGGTTGGTGAGCGTCAGTGTGACTTGCGAGCCAAGAGCAACTTGCTCAACTCGATCTGCTGCAGAGTCAACGCCGACCGTCACTGAAATTGTGACGTTTTCCGGAACCGTCACCGTTGAATCAGAGGTGGCGTCGGCTGTCGAGACAGAAGTGGCAGCGGCGATGGTGTCGACAGTTTTTGCATCGGGGGAACTTGAGCAAGCGCCGAGTGCAATCACTGCAGGCACAACGAGAATCAGACGAATATTCATGTGGTAACTCACTTGTCGGGGGATGACTCAGGATCCGAATTCAAATCCGAGGTCTGGTGCAGTCAGCATAGGTGCATAGGTGATTCCGGCTTCTTTCGCCATGTCTGCACAGGTGCCTCCGCGATCAACGATGACGGTGATGAGCACCACGTTCGCGCCGAATTCACGCACAGCATCAACTGCTTCAAAGATGGAGGTACCGCGCGTCACTGTGTCTTCAGTGATGACCACGTTGTCGCCATGTTGCAGCGCGCCCGCAATGCGACCTTTCACACCGTGATCTTTCGCTTCTTTGCGAACACTGAAGCTTCGAAGGGCATGCCCCCGAGTGGCCGCCACCGCGGCAATTCCGAACGCGACAGGGTCAGCACCCATGGTGAGTCCACCGATGGCATTGCCCGAAGCAGGTATGAGCGACAGCGCGACATCGGCAACCAACACAATGCCGTCGGGTCGGCAAGCCGTCTGCTTGGTGTCGAGGAACCAGCTGCTCTTGCGGCCCGACTTCAACGTGAAGTCGCCGGTCTTGAGCGAGTGGGCAAACACATGGTCGCGCAATGCCGCGCGGGCCGGGTCGAGCGGGGGTAGACCGGCTGGTGTGTGGGGGTAGGCGTTCGAGACCATCGATGTGACCCTACCTGCAGCCCCTTTTCAGCATTGCGAATAGGTTTCGTCTTACAACTGAATGGAAAATCAACCGTTTCGAATTGCTACTTCCGATAGGTGCCCGCAGATAGACGCCGTCCCGCAACCTCCAAGAAGACCTCCGCAGCCAAGAAACGGGCCCGCGCGACAGCAATGTCCGACAGCCACAAGCGAGCTCTCGCCAACGGTCGCACCGAAGGTCGCATCAGCTGGCAAGCATGGACCGAGTTTGGCGTGCCGCCGGTTGTGCTGAAGAAGGCCGGCATCACACCGGAGTGAACTCATTTGAGGTGATCAAGCGCCTCGACTGCTCGTGATGCGTATCGCAACACACGCTTCATATCGAATGCTTCATCGAGTTGCGCGCTCGTCAAGCCAAGCGATGAGTTCTGCTCGAGCACAGAGCGAAATGACCGCGACTCAGCCATAGCTTTCGACGCAGCATCTTGAACGATGCGATACGCATCATCACGTGTTGCACCCGCTTCCACGAGTTTCAATAACACCGACTGCGAAAACACGACACCATTCAACAACTCAAGATTCACGCGCATCTTCTCTGTGTCAACTTCGAGACCCGCGATGAGTCGCACCATGCGACGCAACATGTAATGAGTGGCCAAAGATGCATCGGGCAACACGATGCGCTCAGCCGAAGAGTGCGAGATGTCGCGCTCGTGCCACAACGCCACGTCTTGCAAACCAACAGTGAGATGTGAGCGCACTACTCGCGACAAGCCAGTGATGGTCTCGGCAGCAATGGGGTTGCGCTTATGTGGCATTGCAGATGAACCTTTTTGCCCTGACTTGAAGCCTTCGCGCACCTCACCCACTTCTGTTCGTTGCAAGTGTCGCAGTTCGACTGCGATGGACTCGAGCGTCGTGGCTGTTGAAGCACACGCCCAGAGGTACTCAGCGTGGCGATCGCGCGCAATCACTTGGGTTGCCGGCACAGGAATAAGACCCAAGTAATCTGCAACGTGCGCTTCGACATCGGGTGTGATGTTCGAGTACGTACCGACCGCACCGGAAAGCTTGCACACCGCGATATTGGCCCGCGCTTCCATCATGCGCTGACGATCACGATCCAACTGCAATGCCCACAAGGCAACTTTCGCGCCGAACGTTGTTGGCTCAGCATGAATGCCGTGAGTACGCCCGATCATGGGGGTGTCTCTGTGAGCACGAGCAAGTTCGATGAGTGCTTCGATGAGATCTGACTGGGCCTCAATCAACAAGTCGGCAGCATCCCGCAACGCCCAACACTGTGCAGTGTCGACAACGTCGGTGCTCGTGAGCCCGTGGTGCAGCCACGCGCCGTGTGGCATGCCGACTTTTTGTTGCAGCACATCAACAAACGCAGCCACATCATGGTCGGTGACACGTTCGCGCTCGGCAACCTCACGCACAAATGCAGAATCAACTGTTGGGGCATGTACTCGACAGGCTGCAGCGTGATCAGAAGAGGCAATACCAACACTTGCAAGCGCCTCAAGCACCGTCACTTCAACTTCCACCCAACGCTGCATGCGTGCTTCATCCGTGAAGATGGCAGCCATGTCCGGCAATGAATATCTCTCAATCATGCCGTCACCTTCACATCGTCGCGAACGATGACAGCATCGCGCTCAGGGCCAATTCCGATGATGCTCACTGGAATCCCGGTCGCACGCTCGACGATGCGCACCAACGCACGCGCGCTCTCGGGAAGATCTTTGAATCGAGATACACCTCTCAACGATGTTTTCCACCCGGGCAATGATTCATACACCGGTTCCACATCATCCAAGAGTTCGCTGCGGTCTGGATAGCCGGTGAGCAGCACACCATTTAGTTTGTATCCGACACACACCTTCACTTCGTCAAAAGTATCGAGCACATCGAGTTTGGTGAGCGCGATGTCGGTGATTGAATTCACTCTCACTGCATGCTTCAACATGACGGTGTCGAGCCACCCAGTTCTGCGACGACGGCCAGTCACCGTGCCGAACTCACGACCGATGTCGACCAACTTGTCACCCAACTCGTCAGTGAGTTCGGAGGGAAACGGTCCAGACCCGACACGAGTGGTGTACGCCTTAGCAATTCCGACGATGCGCGTCATGTCTCGCGGACCAAGTCCGGTACCAGCAGCTGCACCGCCAGATGTTGGGTTGGACGACGTCACGAACGGATAGGTGCCGTGATCAATGTCAAGAAACGTTGCTTGTGCACCCTCCAACAAAATGTTCTTCTTTGCGTCTTTGGCGTCGTGCAGAACATTCACTGTGTCGGCGATGTACGGAACAAGTCGGGTACCCAGCGCAACAAACTGCTTCACGACAACTTCGACATCGATTGGTTCACCACCGAACATTGAAATTTCTTTTTGTGCAGCAACGGCACGCTCACGAACCTGAGTCTCGAACGACCGGGGGTCAAGCACCGCTCCGGCACGAATACCGACACGACGCACTTTGTCGGCATACGCCGGTCCGATGCCTTTCAATGTCGTGCCGATCTTCCCATCGCCGCGTCCAGACTCTATAGCCGCATCTATGGCCTGATGCCAAGGGAAGATGAGGTGTGCTTGGCTCGACACCTTCAGACGAGCACAGCTGACGTAGCGACCCTCGAGTGAATCGATTTCCTTGAACAGCGTGGGCAAGTCGACAACAACTCCATTTCCTATGACAGGTGTGACCGTGTCATAGAGCACGCCGCTTGGAATGAGTTGAAGGGCGTAACGCTCGCTTCCAACAACGACAGTATGTCCGGCGTTGTGACCACCCTGGTAGCGCACCACGAAATCTTGCGAGGCGGCGAGAAGATCAATGACCTTGGCCTTGCCTTCATCACCCCACTGGGTACCGACGACTGTGGTGACGGGCATGAACGCTCCTCCTTCGGAACGTAAGTGAACTCTAGCGGCAAACGGTTGTAATTCGGCTCAAGCACCGCGACACCGAACGGTAGGTTTTCCATCGGTGACAGCGGTTCTACGACGCCATGTGTGGTCAGCACTCACAGAAGACCAGCGCGATGCGCTGTGTCGACGCGGTCTGGACGACATCTTCGACGAAGGTCTCCGCAACTCAATCGCTGCGCTGATCGACGACGTGCGTGTACGCGGTGATCAGGCGGTGTGCGACGCACTGGCCACGCACGATGGCATCTCGCTGAACCCAGACCAATTACGCGTGTCTGATGACGACATCGACAGCGCCACTGTGAGTGGCGACACAGAAAACGCCTTGCGTGTCGCTATTGACAACATTCGCCGATTCAACGATGCGCTGCTCGCCCGCCTCTCCGATTGGTCGATCGAGATTCAGCCAGGCCTCACGGCCGGAGAGAAACTGTCACCCATTTCAAGTGCGGGCCTGTTTGTGCCAAGCGGCAAGGCCAGCTACCCCTCTGTTGCGTATCAACTTGGTGTTCCGGCCGTTGTCGCCGGTGTTCCAAAAGTTGCAGTTGTTGTGCCGCCTGTTCCAGGTGGTCACGGTGAGGTTGACCCGGCCGTGTTGGTGGTGTGTCGCATGCTCGGGTTACGCGACGTGTTTCGCGTCAACGGACCTGCCGGCATCGCTGCGCTTGGTTTCGGCACGAACACCATTCCTCGTGTGAGAAAAGTTGTCGGGCCAGGCAGCCCGGCCGTAACCATCGCGCAAGTCGAAATGCAACGTCATGGTGTGGCAACGATGATGTTGCTCGGACCAACCGAAAGCTTGGTTATCGCAGACGACTCTGTGCGCGCCGACTTGTTGGCTGCTGACTTGTTGATTGAGGCCGAGCACGGCACCGACAGCACGGTTGTGCTGGTCACCGATTCCACGGCACTCATCGAAGCTGTCGAGTCTGAACTTGTGAGGCAACTTGCTGACCTGCCAACACAGCGTGCCGAAGCAGCACGTGCATCACTTGGCGTGAATGGTGGAGTGGTACTTGTTGACACTCTTGACACCGCAGTTCAAGTCGCCAACAAATTCGCCGCAGAACACTTGCAAGTTGCAGTCACTGCTTCGAGGGCTGACGAAGTTGTTGGTGGAATAGTCAATGCCGGTGAAATTCTGGTCGGTCAACACACGCCCTTTAGTGCAGCCAACTTCGTCATCGGATGTCCTGCGTCTTTACCAACGAGCGGATTTGCCCATGTGTCCTCTGGCATCACAGTCGAAACGTTCATGAAGCGCACAGCAGTCGCACAAGCAAACAAATCCGCACTTAAGGCACTGTCACCTGCGATTACTGCATTGTCAGATCATGAAGGCTTTCCGGCACACGGGAACGCCATCCGTCGCCGACTCAGCTGAGTGCAATTGTCTCAACTGACGTCACTGACAACTCATCACCGTCAACATCAACTCGCACTGCACCGTGTTCTGACACTTTGCCCTCGAGAATCAACACCGCTGATGGGTCGGCAATTTCTTTCTGAATGAGTCGCTTGAGTGGTCGAGCACCAAAGATGGCGTCGTAACCTTCTTCTGCCAACCACACTCGCGCTGCCGGAGTGACCTGCAGGGTGATACGACGTGTGGCCATGCGATCGACCAGATGTTGCAGTTGAATTTCGACGATTGCTCCGAGGTCTTCTTTTTCGAGCGAACGGAAACGCACGATTTCATCGATGCGATTGACGAACTCTGGTCGGAAATAGTCGATCGGCTCACCAGGCAAGTTGCTGGTCATGATCAACACGACATTGGTGAAGTCGACGGTTCGTCCTTGACCATCGGTGAGACGGCCGTCATCGAGCACCTGCAACAACACGTTAAACACGTCGGGGTGAGCCTTTTCCACTTCGTCAAGTAACACCACGCTGTAGGGACGTCGCCGAACTGCTTCAGTGAGTTGGCCACCTTCGTCGTAACCGATGTATCCAGGGGGTGCGCCGATAAGTCGGCTCACCGAGTACTTCTCCATGTACTCAGCCATATCGATACGCACCATGGCGCGCTCGTCATCGAACAAGAATTCCGCGAGTGCCCGTGCGAGCTCGGTTTTACCCACACCGGTTGGACCAAGGAACATGAACGAACCGATGGGACGATTCGGGTCGGACAAACCGGCACGACTGCGGCGAATGGCATTGGCAACTGCCGTCACTGCATCGTTCTGCCCGACAATGCGCTGGTGCAACAGATCTTCAAGATGCACCAACTTGTGCATCTCTCCTTCCATCAAGCGACTGACAGGAACACCAGTCCACTTCGACACCACTTCGGCAATGTCTTCAGCGTCGACTTCCTCTTTCAACATGCGATTGTTGGTCTGCAACTGATCAAGGTGTGACGTTGCGTCGGAAATGCGCTTCTCTAGCTCAGGAATGCGGCCGTATCGCATCTCGGCAGCTTTCTCGAGGTCTTGTTCGCGCTCGACTGCAGTGCGCAACGACTCAAGCTCCTCTTTTAGACTTCGAATAGCGGCAATGGCCTCACGCTCGGCATTCCAATGGCCCTTCATCTCTTCGACTTGAATTTGAAGACGCTCGAGCTCTTCGGTGAGTGATTCAAGGCGTTCTTTCGAGGCCACGTCGGTCTCTTTTTCGAGCGCCACTTTCTCGATTTCAAGTTGAAGAATGCGACGCTGCACGATGTCGATCTCTGTCGGCAGAGAATCAATTTCGATGCGCAACTTGCTTGCAGCTTCGTCAACCAAGTCGATGGCCTTGTCAGGAAGGAATCGATTGGTGAGATACCGGTTCGACAACACCGCAGCACTCACGAGTGCCGTGTCTTGAATACGCACACCATGGTGCACTTCGTATCGCTCCTTCAAGCCACGCAAAATCGCGATGGTGGCTTCGACTGTTGGTTCACCCACGTACACCTGTTGGAAACGACGCTCGAGGGCTGGGTCTTTCTCGACGTACTTGCGATACTCATCGAGTGTCGTTGCACCAATCATGCGCAGTTCACCACGAGCAAGCATCGGCTTGATCATGTTGCCCGCGTCCATCGCGCCTTCTGCACCACCGGCACCAACCAAAGTGTGCAACTCGTCAACGAAGGAAATGATCTCGCCCTGCGCGTCGGTGATTTCCTTCAGCACCGCCTTCAATCGCTCTTCAAACTCACCGCGATACTTCGCGCCAGCGAGCATCGAACCAAGGTCAAGGCTCACCAGTCGCTTTGTCTTCAACCCCTCTGGTACGTCGCCGTCTGCGATACGCCGTGCGAGTCCTTCGACAATCGCCGTCTTACCGACGCCGGGCTCTCCGATCAGCACGGGATTGTTCTTGGTACGTCGTGACAACACCTGAATGACACGTCGAATCTCTTCATCACGGCCGATGACGGGGTCGATCTTGCCTTCACGAGCACGTGCCGTGAGATCGACTCCGTAGCGTTCGAGAGCCTGGAATTGAGATTCAGGGTCTTGGCTGGTGACACGGTGCGACCCACGAACGTCGCGCAACGCCTGCAACAGCTCTTCGCTGCCCACACCAACCCGTTGATTCATCGCTAACAACAAGTGCTCGACCGACAAGAAGTCGTCGTGCAGGTCTTTGCGTGCAGATTCGGCATTCGCGAAGACATTCGCCAACTCGCGATTCATTCGAGGTTCATCGCCACCAGTGGTGCGCGGCAACTTCTTGATTGCCTCGTCTGCGCGCTCTCGCAACATTCCTGGAGCAATTCCGAGCTTTGTGAGCACAGGAGTCACCACCGTTTCGGGTTGCGACAGCAATGCGACCATCACGTGATCGGGCGTCACCTCGGGGTTGCCCATTGATCGCGCAGTGTCACCTGCTGCAGCAACAGCTTCTTGGGTTTTGGTGGTCCATTTTTTCGGGTCGAGTGCCATGTGGGGGTCTCCTTGGGCGGTCAGGAGTGTTGATCAAAAATTGACGGACGTTGTCCGAACACTGCGATTGCTTGGCGCAACGGAACGAGATCGCGTCGCACGCGACGCTCTGCGTTTGCGGTTGCTTCTTCCGCTGCACGACGCAAGTGCTCAACTTCATGTCGTAAGCGTTCGACTTCTGCTTCGAGCGACATGACGTGGCGGATGCCCTCTAGGTTCATGCCCAACTCGGCAAGTTCTGCGATGCGACGCAGACGCGAAATATCGGCATCGCTGTATCGACGATTACCACCTGCTGTGCGCGCCGGTGACAACAACCCGCGACGTTCATAGATACGCAGCGTCTGCGGGTGCACCCCGGCAAGTTGAGCGGCCACTGAAATGACGTACACAGCTTGTTGTTCGTGTCTCATGACGCGCCCGCCTTTTGTGCGCGTGGGTTACGCAACACATCGGCCAGTTGTTCAACAACTTTCTGCTCTTCATCGTTCAACGATGTAGGTATCACCACATCTACTGTGACGATGAGATCACCGGTCATCTTGTCAGTAACAATTCCCTTGCCTTTAACGCGGTGACGTGATCCCGACTGTGTTCCGGCCTTCAATCGCAAACTCACATCGCTACCGTCAAGTGTGGGAACAGAGATTGTCGACCCAAGCGTCGCTTCGGTGAAAGACACAGGTACACGCACAGTCAAGTTCACCCCGTCGCGACCAAACACCGGGTGTGGTGCGACATTGCATTCAACAAACAAGTCCCCTGTGGGCCCACCATTTCGACCAGGTGCTCCGCGTCCCTTCAGGCGGATGCGTTGACCATCGCTGACTCCTGCAGGTATGCGCACTTTCACTTCGCGCGGTCGATGTTCGATACCGCTTCCCCGACAAGTGGAGCAGGCATGTTCGATGATGACGCCGCGACCACCACACGACGTGCACGGGTTGGACATCGCGAAAAAACCTTGGTTGTTCGCCACTGACCCACGTCCGGCGCATGCACCACACGTTTTCGGTGAAGTGCCTGGTCGTGCACCAGAGCCGTTGCACGACGTGCACTGTGAATCGGCGGTGAGATGCAGCGACGTGGTGAGACCATGTGCCGCGTCGACAAAGTCGAGCGTCAACTTCGCTTCAATATCTCCCCCACGCTGCGGTCCGACGCCGGCTCCACCGCGCTTTCCGCGACCAAACATCTGCCCGAGAAGATCACCAAGGCCATCACCGGTGTCGAAGTTGAACGTTTGGCCACCAGGCCCGGCAAAACCACCCATCGGACCCATGCGACGAACGTCGTCGTATTCCTTGCGGCGTGTTTCATCACCAACGACGTCGTATGCGGCAGAGATCTCCTTGAAGCGTTCTTCTGCTTGCGCATTTCCGGGGTTGGCATCGGGATGGAACTCGCGGGCGAGTCGGCGATACGCCTTCGTGATGTCCTTCTGCGATGCCGTTGACGACACGCCAAGGACCGCGTAGTAGTCCTTCTCGAACCACTCGCGCTGGGCAGCCATGTTGACTAGCCCCTCACCTTGACCATCGCGGCGCGCAACACTTTGCCCTTCCAGCGATATCCGGTGCGCATGACTTCGACGACAATCGGCTCGGAGCCATCACCCGGTTCACTGGCAACTGCTTCGGCAAGCGACGGATCAAATGGCTTATCGAGCAAGTCGACAGCTTCAAGACCTTGTTTTTGAAGTGAGCCGATGAGCGCACTCCACACAGGTTCGACACCTTCGACACCATGTGAGAACGCCGCCTCACACGCATCGAGCACTGGCAGCAACGCTTCGACCACCCTGCCGGTGGCCCGGTCAACTTCGTCGGCCTGGGTGGTGGCGACGCGCTTCTTGTAATTCTCGAAATCAGCTTGCAGACGCAAGGCGATGTCTTTGAACTCGTCACGTTCGGCGAGCAATGCATCAATGTCGTGTTCAACGACTTCTGATGCATCGTCTGTGGTGACAGCCGGTACTTCGTCTGTGTCGGTCGGTTCGTCGACCATCTCAGCATCCATGGTGCGCTACCGAATCACTTCTCATCAACGATTTCGGCGTCGACAATCTCATCGTCGTTCATCGAACCAGCACCAGATGCAGACGTGCCAGCGGCGTTCGAGTCACGAGCTGCTGCTTCGTACAACTTCTGGCTGAACGCTTGGCTTGCCGACATGAGGCCTTCGGTGGCGGTCTTGATGGCTTCGACATCTGTTCCTGCGATTGCCGTCTTCAATTCGCTGAGCGGACCTTCAACTGCGTTCTTTTCGTCGGCGGACACCTTGTCACCTTGCTCTCGCAGCACCTTTTCGGTTTGGTACACGAGAGAGTCAGCGTTGTTACGCACCTCGGCCTCTTCGCGACGACGGCGATCTTCCTCGGCATGTGCCTCGGCATCTTTCACCATCTTGTTGATGTCGTCTTTGTTCAGCGATGACTGACCGGTGATAGTCATGGACTGTTCCTTGTTGGTGGCGCGGTCCTTCGCCGACACATGCACGATTCCGTTTGCGTCGATATCGAAGGTGACTTCGATCTGTGGCACACCACGAGGTGCAGCTGGCAAATCAACGAGCTGGAACTTACCGAGTGTCTTGTTGTAACTGGCCATTTCACGCTCGCCCTGCAACACGTGAATTTCCACCGACGGCTGATTGTCATCTGCCGTGGTGAACACTTCGGTGCGGCGTGTGGGAATAGTGGTGTTGCGCTCAATGAGACGAGTCATCACGCCACCTTTTGTTTCGATACCAAGTGAAAGTGGTGTCACGTCGAGGAGCAGAACGTCTTTGACATCGCCCTTCAACACGCCTGCCTGAATGGCCGCACCAACGGCAACAACTTCGTCAGGGTTCACCGACTTGTTCGGCTCTTTCCCGGTCAGCGATATGACGAGGTCTTGCACCGCCGGCATACGCGTGGAACCACCAACCAAGATGACGTGGTTGATTTGGCCCTTGGTGAGACCAGCATCTTTGATGGCCTGCTCGAATGCGATGCGACAACGCTCAATGAGATCAGCGGTCATCTCCTGGAACTTCGCACGCGACAGTGTTTCGTCGAGGTGCAACGGGCCTTCAGCTGTTGCGGTGATGAACGGCAAGTTGATTTGCGTCTGTTGAACCTGTGACAGTTCGATCTTCGCCTTTTCCGCAGCTTCCTTCAGACGCTGCGTCGCCATGCGGTCTTGTGCAAGGTCGATGTTGTGCGCTGACTTAAATTGCTGCACCAACCAATCGATGATGCGTTGGTCCCAGTCGTCACCACCGAGGTGAGTGTCACCGTGAGTACTCTTCACTTCGAAGACGCCGTCGCCAATTTCCAACACCGACACGTCGAAGGTTCCGCCGCCGAGGTCGAACACCAATACCGTCTCGTCTTGTGATGCTTTGTCGAGTCCGTAGGCGAGTGCTGCCGCGGTTGGCTCGTTGATGATGCGCAACACTTCTAGGCCGGCAATTTGCCCAGCTTCTTTCGTTGCGGTCCGCTGTGCGTCGTCGAAATACGCAGGCACAGTGATAACTGCTTGTGTGACAGTGTCGCCCAAGTACGCCTCGGCATCACGCTTCAACTTCATGAGTGTGCGTGCACTGATTTCTTGTGGCGTGTACTGCTTGCCGTCGATGTCGTCGGACTTCCAGTTCTCGCCCATGTGGCGCTTCACGCTGCGGAAGGTGCGGTCGGGGTTGGTGATTGCCTGGCGCTTGGCCACTTCACCCACCAGCACTTCGCCGGTCTTCGAGAAGGCCACGACGGACGGGGTGGTGCGGGCACCTTCAGAGTTGGGAACCACGACCGGATCACCGGCTTCAAGGAAGGCCACCACTGAGTTGGTGGTTCCGAGGTCGATACCGACTGCTTTTGCCATGGGGGGTCTCCGTTTTTTCGTGGTGCTGGTTTCTTGTCCTGCTGGGTCAGGGGGTCACGCAGCAGGGGTTGTGTCGTCAGAATACGGTCACCGCATGAACTTGGCAACTTCTGTGTCATAAAACCTGAGTGATAGTGACTCAAGTTTGTACCTGCCCCCTCACCACCGCCATTTCAGTGGCTCTGGTGGCCCAGACCTACGATGGGCTTGTGGTCGGCTCTCTCGTCATCTTGCGCCATGGTCAAAGCACTTGGAACCAGCTCAACCTGTTTACTGGCTGGCACGACGTGCCGCTGTCGGCCCAAGGCGAGGCAGAGGCCAAGGCCGCCGGGGTCACCATGGCCGCAAAGGGCCTGGTGTTCGACGTGGCTCATACCTCGTTACTCACTCGTGCTGTGCTCACCTGCCACCTCGCACTGCAGGAAATGGGGCAGGTCTGGTTACCGGTCCAGCGCGATTGGCGTCTGAACGAACGGCATTACGGGGCGCTGCAAGGTCTCGACAAGAAGGCCACCGTCGAAAAGCACGGTGCTGATCAAACTCACCTGTGGCGTCGCAGTTTTGATGTGCCACCCCCACCAGTCGCAGACGACAGTCCTGAGCATCCACGCAATGACGCGCGCTATCGGTTCGTCGACCGAGGGGCTCTGCCAGCTACCGAGTGTCTGAAAGATGTGGTCGCGCGAGTGATGCCGTACTTCCATGCTGAAGTGGTACCCCAGTTGAAGGTTGGCATGAACGTGTTGATCACTGCCCATGGCAATTCGTTGCGCGCGTTGCTGATGCAACTTGAGAACGTCTCCGAAGCAGACATCGCCGACCTGAACATCCCCACTGGTGTTCCGCGTCAGTACGACTTGTCGATCAATGGTGATGCCGTGTCGATAAATTCGGTTCGTTACCTCGGTGATCAAGATGCAATAGCCAAGGCCGCAGAAGCCGTCGCCAATCAGACGAAGGGCTGACCAACCTCTTCGTAAATGGGCGTATAGTCCTTTGTATGGCCAGTCTTAAAGCGTCGCTCCAACATCTTCGTAACGTTCCGTTGTTCTCGTCGTGTTCCAACAAGGAACTTGAGCGCATCGCCAAAGCAGCCGATGAAGTGAACGTGAAGGCCGGAACGTTGATTGTTGACCAAGGTCAAACCGGTCGCGAGGCATACATCTTATTGAGAGGTGTCGCAGTCGTTCGTCGCAACGGCAAGAAGGTCACTTCGCTCAGCGAAGGTTCGGTCATCGGCGAGTTGTCTTTGCTCGATCACGGCCCACGCACAGCCTCTGTCAGTGCCGAAACCGACTGCGCATTGCTCGTTATCAGCCAGCGCAACCTCTATGGCGTGATCGACATGGTGCCATCAGTGGCCCATAAGTTGCTTTCAGCCCTCGCCACACGCATTCGCGACCTCGACCGCGCGTACTACGGCTGATTTCGCCGTTTTCACGACGGCACATACTGTCGTCAACTGCCCAAGCAGTCAGTGGTCGGGGCTAGCGTTCTTATAGCCATGAGCACGCACACTGCATCCCCAGAAGCCGCCTCGACAGAGAAGAAACGCCTTCGCCCACACCAGATTTCCATTGGCATAGGCCTCTTCATGGGTGTGTTCACCCTGATGTCGGGAGTCATTCCAAACTTCACCAAGTGGCACAGTGAATCGGAAGTCACGCGGCATGTATTCGAAGGCATTCCGAGTGCGCTGAAGGCCGCGTTCTACACGGTCATTCCCGTGATGCTCGTGTGGGGTTCGTTCCGCTTCGCCGATCGCATGCGCAACTGGGAGCGTGGTGCGCCCGACCGTCGCAAAACCACTCGGAAGAACGTGAAGCGTCGCCTCGCTGACTACCGCGCCGGTGTGTACATGCGCACGTTGTTGCGTGACAGCGCTGCCGGACTCATGCACTCCATGATCTACTTCGGCTTCCTGGTGTTGCTTGGCGTCACCACGACACTCGAAATTGATCACCAATTGCCAGAGTCACTCAAGTTCTTGCACGGTGGCGTGTACCAGGCCTACGCGTTCATCGGTGACTTTGCCGGACTCGTCTTCACCGGTGGTGTGGTGTGGGCAATTGTGCGTCGCTACGTGCAACGGCCATATCGCATTCGCATCAAGTCGAAACCAGAGCACGCAATCATCCTCGGTGTTCTCTTCGCCATTGGCGCATCTGGCTTCCTCGCCGAAATGTTCCGTATCGCCGTATCTGAGATCGGTGGCAAGGACATGTCTTTCGAGAAGTGGAGCTTCGTCGGATACCCGCTGTCACAAACAGTTGATGGTCTGTCACTCGGTGCTGCCGAGAACTGGCACCAAGCAATGTGGATCTTGCACGTTGTCTCGTTCATCGTGTTCCTTGCGATCTTGCCAATCACGATGTTGCGTCACATCTTCACGTCACCACTCAACATGTACCTCAAGGATCGCGAGCGTCCGAAGGGCGCGATGAAGGCGATGCCAAATCTCACGGAGACATCACTTGAGTCCTTCGGTGCATCGGTTGTCGAAGACTTCACATGGAAGCAACTGCTCGACACTGATGCATGCACCATGTGTGGTCGTTGCACGAGTGTGTGTCCGGCTCACGCCACAGGTAAGCCACTCGACCCACGCGAAATTGTCTTGAAAACCGGAGAAGTGATGGCTGCTACCGCTGCTCACGCCCCCGGTGGAGTCGTGTCACCGCCGTTGTCCGTTGACAAAGAAATCACAATTGGTGCCAACTCGCTGTTCGAGCGAATAACCGCTGAAGAAGTGTGGGCATGCACCACCTGCAAAGCATGTGATGAGAACTGTCCGGTGAACATTGAGATTCTCGACAAGATTCTCGACATGCGTCGCTACTTGTCGCTGATGGAGTCAAACTTCCCTGCCGAATTGGGCAACGCGTATCGCTCGATGGAGAACCAGGGCAATCCATGGGGCATGAACCAGGCAGAACGCGCCGACTGGGCAAAGGACTTGGACGTCGACGTGCTCGACCCGGGTGCAGCTTTCAACCACGAGTACCTCTACTGGGTTGGTTGCGCAGGCAGCTTCGATGACAAGAACAAGAAGGTCACCCAAGCAATGGCCAAGTTGCTGAAGCGTGCAGGCATTGACGTCGCAATTCTCGGACCGAGTGAAATGTGCACCGGTGACAGTGCTCGCCGTAGCGGCAACGAATACCTCTTCCAGATGCTCGCCATGCCGAACATTGAGACACTGAACGGAATGGGCGTAAAGAAGATCATCACTCAGTGCCCACACTGCTTCAACACACTTGCAAACGAATATCCGCAGTTGGGCGGCAACTACGAAGTGATCCACCACACGCAATTGCTCGAACAACTCATCGATAGCAGCCAACTCGACATGCGCAATGCGTCGCTTGAGGATCGCATCACCTACCACGACTCGTGCTACTTGGGCCGTCATAACGATGTCTACATGGCACCACGCAAAGTTGTTGGTTCCATCAAGGGCCTGCAAATCGTTGAGATGCCGCGCAACGGAACCAAAGGCATGTGCTGTGGTGCAGGTGGAGCACGTATGTGGATGGAAGAGAACGTCGGCACCAAGGTGAACGACGAACGCGCACAAGAAGCCATCAGCACCGGTGCATCACGCGTGGCAACGGCCTGCCCGTTCTGTTACATCATGTTGGATGACGGTGTGAAGGGTGCCGGTGTCGAAGAAGACCAAGTGAAGGTTGCCGACATCGCCATCCACGTTCTCGAAGCACTCGAGAACGGCGATCGTGCAGCACGTGAGACATCTGCACCGCTTGCCACCGCCGGCGAATAGTCGCACCATTCACCATCAACAGTCCGGAGGGCGCTGTGAACTCATTTCTGAAATTCCCTGATGGCGCATCGGTTGTCGTCACCGGAGCTGGAAGCGGCATTGGTCGTTCGACTGCACGCATCTGCGCCGAGGCGGGGCTACGTGTCGCACTATGGGATCTCATTCCTGAGTCGATTGAGTCACTCAATGAGGAATTGAAAGGATTCGGAGCAACGACATTCGTTGCAAAGGTCGACATTCTCGATGAGAACGAAATTGCGGCAGGGTTCGCGGCAACACAGAAAGCATTTGGACACATCGACTATTTGGTGAACAATGCGGGTCCCGCCAACGCGACAGCAGTGACATTTTCAGAAGGTGTTGCAATGGCAGCCGGAAGCATGGCCAACGTGACGACAGCGTGGCTGGCGCTCGGTCGACACGATGGTGATGCCATCGTGAACGTTGCATCCGTTGCCGGAAACATCACCGGTGGTGGCGCTGAGCCTTGGTACCCCTCAGCAAAGTCCGCCATCGCGGGTTTCACTCGTTATCTCGCACTTCGGCGACCAGGCGGCATTCGGGCAAACGCGATTGCGCCAGGTCTCATCGACACTCCCCGCATGGTCACGTACATGCAAGGCGATGAAGCAAAGTGCATCATTTCTCGCAACCCCATGGGTCGAGCTGGTCGACCCGATGACATCGGCGCGACAATCTGTTTCTTGCTCAGCCCGGCAGCTTCATATATTAATGGTGTGTTGTTGCCCGTTGATGGCGGAGCTCAGATCACTGTCTGATTACGTCGCCAAGAGTCTCAGTGGAAAGAAGGGCGCGGTATCTCTCATGAAGCAGCGCTTTAGTTCAGTTACACGAGTTCTCGCACTGACATCGGCCGTTGTTGTGCTTGCATCATGCACCAATGACCAAGAACAAACGGCGGACGGCGCATTCACATTCACAGCACCTGCCGAAGGTGACCGAAACACTTCTGGTCTTCCTGATTCCGAAATTGCCGCAATAGTTTCGCTTGGTCAGACAAATGCAGGCCCCCCACCAGAAGGTGACCACTCACATCACTCCATGGGTCACACACCAGGCACGCTGACTGCTGCTGACCAAACTCTGCTTGATGCAGAAGTTGACGTGGCGCAATCTGCAATGTCTCAGCTCGACACCATTGAGAAGGCAAAAGCTGCAGGGTATGTGCTCGCAACAGCACCATCACCAGGCATTGGCACACACTGGGTCCGCTGGTCGCAGATTCGTCAACCTTTTGCACCTGACAAGCCATCGATGATTTTGTTCGATCATGAACAGTCGCCACCGAAACTTGTTGGTTATTCGTACGCAGTGCAATCACCAGACCGTCCCGTGGGGTTCACAGGTGACGCAGACGAATGGCACCGCCACACCGGACTGTGCGTCACGCTCAACGGATGGGTTGTTGGTGAGCGCACACCAGGGCCAAGCAAATGCGAGGGCTCGTTTATTGCTGGCGGAGATTTCTGGATGCTTCATGCATGGGTTGTTCCTGGCTGGGACAACCGTGACGGCATGTTCGCACCGATGAACCCGAAGTTGTGCCCGGGCGATACTGGGCCCGACTTCTTGCGATGCCCTGATACTTCAGCGCTGTGACCGACATTTCATTGCACCGATAACCTGAGGCAAGTTTCTGCGGGTGTAGTTCAATGGCAGAACATCAGCTTCCCAAGCTGAGAATGCGGGTTCGATTCCCGTCACCCGCTCCAGTTGCTTTATCGATGTGGTTTCGCGTTATTGAACGAAGCGAGCCACAACAGA
>Ga0194133_10002520_pt1 | contig 28030 bp, 25 predicted proteins | sample TA2KigOf40mmetaG_FD_155448 | JGI IMG/M metagenome (GOLD analysis project Ga0194133, IMG submission 155448) | Freshwater microbial communities from Lake Tanganyika, Tanzania - TA2015055 Kigoma Offshore 40m | ecosystem: Environmental > Aquatic > Freshwater > Lake | place: Tanzania: Lake... | reverse complement strand
TAAGGCGCGCATCCTGCACGAGATGGGTTGCGCAGCAGTCATTGATCGCTCGCAGGCCGGTTACAAATTCTGGAACGACGACGACACCCACAACGAAAGTGAGTGGCGACGATTTGGTGGCGACATTCGTGCCCTCGTGGGCGAAGACCCCGACATCGTGTTCGAACACCCTGGGCGCTCAACCTTTGGTGCGTCGATGTATGTGGCGAAAAAGGGCGGCACCGTAGTGACGTGTGCGGCAACGAGCGGCTTCATGATGGAGTTCGACAACCGATTCTTCTGGATGCGCTTGAAGCGCCTCGTGGGTTCGCACTTTGCTAACTACCGCGAGGCCTACGAAGCCAACCGATTGATCGCCAAAGGCATGATTGACCCGGTGCTCTCGCAGACGTTCACACTCGACCAAGTCGGTGAAGCCGCATATCAGGTACATCGCAACATGCACGAAGGCAAAATTGGTGTGTTGTGCCTTGCTGAGAATGAGGGCGAGGGCGTGACCGACCACGAATTGCGTGCCAAAGTAGGAGAAGCCCGTCTGAGGAGGTTCCGCCGATGATGCTCACGAAATCAGCGCTGTCTTCGCAGCACTGGTTTCACACACTCTTTGCATTGGCAACGGCTTTCATTCTCTGCTTCTCCGCAACAGGTGGTGAACTCATACCGGCGTTGTTGCTTGCAGTGCCCTTGGCAATCGTGTTTGCAATCTCGGGTTACGTTGGAGGATTGCTCTCCTTGTGCGCATCGCTTGCGTGTGTCACAGGCGTCTATGCCGTGATGAATCTGTTATCGCGGCAGGCTCCAATTCCTCCAGCCCTCACATATATCGCGGTGTCGCTTGGAGCCATCGCAATTGCCGTTGGCTGGCGGCGTTCCGTATCTGATTCGATGAGCAACAAATTATTGAAGTACCTTCCATTGGCATTTGCACCGTTGGCAATTGCACTGGTTTCTGGGAACGTAGTTTTTCGCTGGACGGGATTTACTGATCTCGAATTCTTGAACGCTCTTGCAGGCTCCGAAGACAACGCTGCTTGGATCTCTGGGACCCGAACGTTTCTTTCGGGGGAGATGACGACCGACTATTTGGCACATCCAACCGCAAAAAGTCCAGTTACCGGGACAACCCTGGGTTTTGTTTCAGACGTGTATTGGATTGCTCAATCAGATACCCCGGGCCACTTGTTGGCTCTCCGTGCGCTGCGAAGCGCTTATGCATTGATCATTGTTCTTTCTGCGATGGCAGCTGCTGCGTGGGTCTCTGTGGTCGCGGCTCGAGCAAAGGTTTCATCATGGTTTGGCTTCGTCGCCAGCTTGATGGCAGCTGTGGCCGTGCTCGGTTCATCCCTCTTTTTGTTTACGGGAGTTGGGTTTTTTAGCTTTATCAACGGAATCCTGTTCGCATTCGTTGCAGTCCTTGGCCTTGAAGTTGCCTACTTCGGCCCCGCACTGACATGGCGAGCCGAGGGAATACTGCTCCTCGTGTTGGCAGGCTCTGCTGGTGCATGGTGGGGGGTGGCACCGCTGGCCGCAGTGCTCATTGTCGTTGTGGCAACAACGCCATCGATAGGTAATCGTTTCGGTGGACAATCCAGACTTGATCGCATCCAATATCTCGGAGCATGGTTATTTTCCTTATCGACACTGCTCTGGACGTGGGATGTCTCGATGGGCAGAAGAATCGAAGTTGGATATATTGGGGCTGCGGGTACGGTGCCGATCGTTGAAACGGCATGGTTCCCAATCATATTCCTCGTTGTTATCGCACTTGTCGTGCGAGCCGCCGACCACCTTGATGATTGGCGGAGACGAGCGTTTCACCTATTGCTTGCCTGGTATGTGGCACTTATCTGGTTGCTATCAATGCTGGAATACGCAGAGCCTCGATATGCGGCATACAAGATCTTGGTACTTCTCTCGTTGTTGACGATGGTCGGGCTAGGTGTGGTTCTTGTTGAACGGGCGCCACGGTTTGGGCATGAGGCAGCACTTGCTGGCTTGGCGCTGGTATTACTTTGGAGCTCTGTAGTCCACGAATCCCACAACGGGATTCGTGGACTAGGCCGAATCGACGCCAATAACAGTGCAACTTTTCAATCAAGGATTCTCGAGACTCTAAACGACAATCCGCAAACCAAAATCGTGTGTCTACATCAAGATCCCGACTTGCGTATTTCGGCGTATCTCTGTTCTCGGCTAGCGGCTTCGTTTAGCCCAGGTCCGTCTCAAGCCCTGAATGAGTGGACCGGAGCTCTCCTGAATTCGGACATTAGTCCGAACGGGATTGAGATGTCTCGAGAAGATCATGTCGGAAGTCGAGTACTTACCCGATTTAGGAATGAGTTAGCCGAACAAGATGTAGTGGTAATTCTCATTGGGGGCAATAGTGCTGAGGGAGTTATGAAGAATCTTGGTCCAGACTTCTGGTGGATACAAGAATTAAATTGGGCAGAGATTCAGACCGTGCGTCTCTAACGCAATAGAGTCAGCAACATGATGCTCACCGAAATCGACCATGTAGCCATTGCTGTTCGCGATCTTGAAGCAGCCATCGACTATTACCAGCGAGCGTTCGGCGCCACGGTCGACCACCGTGAAGTAGTTGAGCGTGACGGTGTCGAAGAAGCGTTGCTGAAAGTCGCCGAAAGCTACATCCAGTTGCTCACACCCACTCGCCCAGATTCTCCGGTAGCCAAGGCACTCGACAAACGCGGCGAAGGTTTGCACCACATTGGGTATCGCGTGGCAGATTGCAAGGCCACACTCACAGCAATGATTGCTGCTGGTGCCACACCAATCGACAAAGAGCCTCGCCCTGGTTCGCGCGGCACCACAGTGGCATTCATTCACCCCAAAGGATCGTTCGGCACGTTGATCGAACTCGTACAGGAGCAGTAAGAGAAAGTCGTGAATCCACAGCTTCGCGCCAAGATTCTTTAATCTTGGTTTTTGACGCTACTGGTGTTTCCGTACCGTTTGAAATTGGTTTTTTTGACACTTGATTCACCAAAGTAACTCAAGCGCAAAGTGGCTGTTCCGCAATAAGGAGTTCGCGAACTTCACGCATGTCCTCACTCCTGCCAACAAGAACCATCTTGCGTGGTTTGTCTCAGGTATTCGCAATGTACCCGTGCAAGAAATTGAACAGTTCTCCTTAGAACTTGAGTCAAATATTCACCTGAAGCAACATATTGAGGATGAGGCAATTTGGTTGATAGTCCGGTTGATTAATGAACCACAGCGGCTAAGTGAGATGGCAGCGAATGGGAGAAGACATACAGAGTCGCTTTCGCCGGAAATTATTGGATTGCGGTGTCGAGAGGTCTATGCGGCGCTGATGCATCGCCGATCAATTCCGCAAAACTAACGAACACGAGCATTTTCAGGCGAGGTGCGAATGAGGTGGTCCTCCGATGTCGCCGCATCGTTTGGGCTGAGCCAGTTGTCTTGAGAAACCAACTATTCTTGAATATCAAATGAAACTCGCAGTTATAGGCGCCGGCTACGTTGGCCTATCTGCCGCTGCATGTCTTGCACAGCTCGGTCATGATGTCGACTGTTTAGAGAATAACATTGAGCGACTCAACTTATTGAATGAAGGAAAGCTGCCCTTTTATGAACCTGGGCTCAAAGAATTAGTTGAATTCAATAGAAGTGCAGGCCGACTCCGATTTGTTGCAGATTCAGCTGTGCTACAAGCTGTACTCGGGGTGTTCGTGTGTCTTCCAACTCCAATGTCAGCTACTGGAGACGCAGACCTAACGGTCTTGTTGAAATTCTTCCAAGACAATCGTGAAAGATTCTGCAAGGAATGCACAGTCTTCATCAAGTCGACTGTACCTGTTGGAACATGTGATCAAATTGACAGAATCATCCAACGATCAGATGTCTTTGTAGTTTCAAATCCAGAGTTTGTGCGTGAAGGAACAGCAGTCAACGACTTTATTGAGCCTGCACGGCTTGTACTCGGTCACGAATCAGAGAACTCAATATCAGTATTTGAAGAAGTTTATAGTGGAATTGATTCCCCCGTGGTAACTACATCAAGACGATCTGCGGAACTCATTAAGTATGCATCTAACGTGTTCTTGGCAACCAAGATCTCATTTGCCAATAGTCTCACGGAGGTTTGTGAGCGCAGCGGAGCAGATATCAGGGATGTACTGATTGGAGTGGGTCTTGACCCTCGCATAGGAAGCCAGTATCTCAAACCGGGACCGGGCTGGGGAGGTAGCTGTCTGCCAAAGGATACGGAAGCGTTGCTCTCAATGTGCCGCCAGCTAGATGCGGACTCCTCTTTTTTGCAAGCCGTAATCAAACAGAACCACAGTCATCAAGAGAGATTGGTGGAGCGAATTGTAGCTTCAATAGATGGGTCAACCGGAGTGGTCCACATGCTCGGCATCACATTTAAGGCGGGAACGGATGATACTCGTGACTCACCAGCGCTTTCAATAGCACATGCGCTTCAGAAGCGAGGCTTCACGGTTCAGGCTTATGACCCAATGGTCTACGAAAGTCCGAGTGTGGTTCCGAGTCTCAAAATTCTTAAATCCGTTCTTGACGGTATCGAAGAAGCTGCCATAATTCTTGTACTTACAGAATGGACTGAATTCCGAGAGCTTGACCCCATCGAGGTCGCCAAGAAGACTCAGTGCAGAGTAATTTTTGATACACGAAATTGTCTGGATAGCAACACCTGGCAATCGGCAGATTTCGTGTACCACGGAATTGGTTGTTGATTAGTGTTGTTAGAGATTTCATGTGTCGCTCGTTAGGTACTCAACACTAGGAAGTGTGTTCGACGTAATCTGCATCAATTGTGGCCGAAGACATCACTGGGGCATCTTCACTACCTAAATGCAGTAGACACGAGGAGCAAAAAAGTTGCTAGCGGTAGCAAGTTCTATGTGGAACTCGAAGATTGCCGCTTCGAACGCAGTTAAAGGTCTCGAAATGTCTATGGGACAACTCGTGGGAGGTAGTTTTCGTATATGCAGAAGAAGTTAGCGTTTCTAAAGTACGTACTCTTTGTGAGTCTGCTGAGAGTTCCCGCATTGTCGTTCGCAATAGCAGCAGTGAGATTCATATTCATCCGATACGTTCTGCGTAAACGATTATCTGTTTGGAGTGGTGACAAGTCTGAGACAAGATGGCTTGAGTACTCTCAGTCGGCGTTCAACAAAATTCTTATCCGACCACTCACGCGATCCGTCGTACCGATTTCGCTAGCGTCGTCCCTGCTCTGGCCAAATGTGTTTGATAAGAAGTTACTTATCATAGGTCCTCGGTACGAAAGCGACTATTTTCTAGCTTTGGGCTACGGCTTTAGTAAAAGCCATCTCACACTTATTGATCACTTTTCCTATTCAAAGTTGATTACCGTCGGTGATGGTCACTCGATCCAGTATCCAAACGACTACTTCGATGTTGTTATCGCATCATGGGTGTTAGCGTATTCCAAACATCAAACATTATTGCTCTCCGAAGTGCGAAGAGTATTGAAGCAAGACACAGGCATCGCAGTGATTACTGGCGACCAAGACAAGCCCCCATCGAATCTCTTCAGCTCGAGAAGTGTTCAAGAGCAATGGCCGATAAAGACGGACAATGTAGTGGTGAGTTGGCCGCCAATCAGGGAAGTTGACTCAGCGTCACCTCATGGCATCGTGGTCATTCAAAAGTCGACAACGTAGATCTTGATTGCACGAAGTTATTCAGACTCAAATGTGAACTACTCTCACATCGGGAGACGCATGGTATGAAAGACAAAGACGTGTCAATAGATCGATACACGTTTGCCTACACCGAATCGTTTCGCGCGAGAAGTGTTCCAGTCGTTTTGCGATTTGCCCATTTCGTGAGAGCAGTTATATTGTCACCCATTTTGCTGATCGAGTGGAAGGCAGTTTTAGGTCAACGAAAGTCTCGGTCCGCAAGAGCAATAACGCTACTTAATGACATTTCGAATTCGACACACGGTCGCGGTCTCGATGTGATGAACAAACTCATTTGTTCTATTCGAAATCGCTGTATTTCAGATGAGTCACACCCATTCGGTCCTGCGGTAACACCGTCCGGCTGCTTTTTCGGGTTGTATGACCTCAAGTCAAACGTGGACGACTTGCGTCAGAATGGCTTTACGAGAGTCAATCAGTTTGTAGACAATAAGACCGCAATTCAGATAGGTATCGAACTCGGAAGTATCGCAGGAGTGTCTAGTTATCCGGCAAAGAAATATTCAAATCTGGAAGAGTGGCAACAAGATAATCAAAGCGGACCTCGGTTTACCCTGGAGTCCGAGCAAGTTAGCACGCATAAGGGTCTTGCCCTTATCGCAGAGAACAGTGTGATTCGTGAGATTGCGAAACGGTATATCGGGTGTGCTCCAATTTTGGTTTCTAGACAGGTGTGGACTACTCGGGCTCCCTTAGATTGCTCGGCAGAAGTTGTGAGCGATGCTGCGATGGCTTTTCACTGTGACTCTGATTATTTCGGTTTCCTCAAATTCTTCATTCTGCTTACCGATGTTGGAGCCGATAATGGTCCCTTTTCGTTTGTTCCCAGAAGTCATAAAGGGAGACGCCATGTTGCAGGCAGAATGAGAGATTCGGAGATTATCTCCGGCAATGATCAATTGTGTTTGGGGGTTGGGCGTGCGGGTGATCTGATCATTGCGGACACGAAAGGATGGCATAAGGCGACTCCGCCAAAACTCGGCTATCGAACTATGTTTCAGGTCGTCTACTCGAGTAGCTTGTTTGGCTCGCCGACGTAAGCCCGCAGTTGTTTGCTGAACTACAAAGTGGAGAAAAATCTGACTGCTCTGTCCTGTTATATTGCCTAATCGCTCTCGTGTAGTGGATTTGTCGCGCGTATCTCAACTTGCGTCCATGATCGATCTATGTATCCCCAAATTCTGCAAATGGCATGGAAGACACGCTCACCCAACTTGGCCAGTTTCAAGTATCCCGGTGGCCACTTATGAAAGTAAGGCTTGACGAATTCCACTTCATAACCCGCTTCCAGAAAGAGGTTTCCGAGATTCTGAGGACTCCAACTGAATAGGTGTCGGTTCTGATCATCTCGATTGAAAGCGAGTCGGTAGGTCTCGCACGGTACATAGAAGACAGCCAACCCACCAGGTTTTAGTACACTGCGAAGTTCCCTGAGTTCTTGGAGTGGATTCAATACATGTTCAAGTGCGTGATTTGATATTACGACATCTGCAAAACTGTGGCCCAGGGCCCCAATCAAGTCGTTGCACGTTCGGAAGCGATGTATACCCAGTGCCTGTAGCTGTTGGGCGGCGGCATTGTTCGGCTCAATTCCGATACGTTCTGCGCACTTGAGGTGTGAGAGAAGATAACCCCCCCCACATCCAAAATCAATCACACAATCTGTTTCATCAACAACGCTTTCGAACTTGTGAAGGTTCGCCCATCCGCCGAAGTCTCCTATTCGTCTCTGCCAACTCCAGAAAGTTTCGTTGTAATGTTCACTTACTCTGGCATTTGCTTCTGTACGCTCTGACGGTTTGGACCCTAGATTCATCTTGTTTTCCACCTACTGTATGGAAGGCTAATTCGTCAACTAGCTAATCCTCTCATGCCAAGTTACTCAACGCCCATCCGCCCACGATTCAGTCCAATTGTGATTTTCGTTTATAACCGTTCTGAACACACCGCCAGGCTTCTGAATAGTTTGCGGGACTGCGAAGAACTAACGCACTCCGAAATCTACGTGTTTTGTGATGGACCAAAAAATATGCAGGATAAGTTGCAAGTTGACAAAGTGCGAGAAGTTATCTCTGACTTTGCAAAAACACGGGATTGTGCCGTCAAACTGCGCCCAAGCAACTTGGGTTTAGCAGCTTCCATTATCTCCGGTGTCACTGAAGTTCTTCGAAATCATAATTCGGTAGTCGTACTTGAAGATGATCTTCTCGTGTCGAAAGACTTTCTTCGGTATATGAATTGGGGCCTACGAGCATTTGAAGACCAGCCAAGAATTTTCTCACTGACCGGCTACACCTTTCCGCCTGCATACTTTTCTCTTCCTGATGACTATGAAAATCAGATATTCCTGAGCCCGCGATGTGGTTCGTGGTCATGGGCAACCTGGCGCGATCGCTGGGAGACTGTCGATTGGGAGATGTTGGACTTCGAGGAATTTATGGGTGATGAGAGACGGACTACAAAATTCAATGAGATTGGATGGGATTTATCTCGAATGCTGGAGCTTCAGCACTCTGGAGGAATTGATTCGTGGGCGATTCGGTTTTGTTACGCACACTTTAAAGCGTCCGCCTACTGTGTTCACCCACGTTCCACTCTGGTACACAATTCCGGGCTTGATCGCACAGGAACACATGGACGTCCGGATCAACGTTTTGTGCATCAGGAGAAGTTTAGAGTTTGGCGCGAGTACGAGGCCGACGGGGTTGTGCAGTTGAATTACGAGATTGCCGCTGAGATTGGCCGAATCTTCGCTGGAAGAAATGGGCCGCTGCTTAGTCGACTTCGCGGCGTGATGAGTCGCTCCGCAATTGGTCGTTGTCTTCAACTGATAGATGCGCACAGGAGAGCGAAGAAGCAAATTGATGTGCGCGAACAGTCTCGGGAGGAGAGCTAACTTCAATTGAAAACTCGGGGTGCAAAGTGTCTCTTGAAGTCAAGAAAGGCTGCTCGAAGAGCCTTTCATTTCATCAGGCCGCAGGCGAGTCTCGGTGGAATTCAAGAGTGCATGAATCGCTATGTGGATTTTTCGAATGGATTCTTTGTTGAGGCAGGGGCAAACGATGGGGTGTCGCAAAGTAACACTTATTATCTGGCTCGTCGTCAAGGATGGACCGGGATTCTCATTGAGCCAATTCCACACCTCGCATCAATAGCCCGACGTTGGAGGCGGGATGCGAGCGTAGAAGAGGTTTGCCTTGTAGCTCCAAACAGGTCAGGTCAACCCATGGAGATGCTCGATTTAGATCTCCAGTCTGTACCACTGGGTGATGTGAGGGCAGGCAATCAGGTGTCAGAAATCTCGCTTCCTAATGATGTGAAAAGAGCGAGTCGTATAGTCAGAGTTCAAACGGAGACCCTATCCGGCGTTCTTGCTCGGTACGGTAATCCGCAAATTGACTTTCTCTCGCTTGATGTTGAAGGTTATGAACTCGAAGTTCTTCGCGGACTCAACCTCGATAAGGATTCTCCTAGCCTGATCCTGGTTGAGACCGAGGTGCCGAACAGCATCGCGAACCTCTTGGGAGACCTGTATGTCTTGCGAGAACAGTGCAGTTATCACGACTACCTGTTTGAACGCAAATACTGACGAATGAAGAGTCTTACCGAACTTCTATGAAGTTTCGTTCAGATACGTTGGGGATTGGTATGAGGGGTCCTACTACATAGGCTTGAAAATGTGCCGGCGAATCTTGTAGTTGGTGAGAATGCGGTTGTCGCGATACAGGCAAGAATGTCTTCTAAGAGATTGCCCGGCAAAGCTCTCCAGAACATTAACGGTCTTCCACTCCTCGGACACTGTATTGCTAGATGCAAGATGTCAGAAGTCAAAAAAGTTGTAGTTGCTACGTCCCATGATGCTGAAGACGATGTCATTTCAGTTTTCAGTGAGAGCCTGGGAGCACCAGTGTTTCGAGGTCCCCTTGATGACGTTCTTGAGAGACTTCGTTTGCTTGCGGAGCATTTCAATACCCGACATGTTGCGAGAATCAGCGGGGATAGCCCATTCATAGATCCCGGACTGATCAGGTCGGCAATCGCCTTAATGGAGACCCAAGGTGTAGAGCTTGTAACCAATGTGCTCAATCGAACCTTTCCAAAAGGACAGTCGGTGGAGGTACTTAGTCGAGAGCTGCTTGAGAATCTCGCACGGAAGAAACTCACTTCTTTTGACCGTGAGCACGTGACAAGTTACATCTATAAGAACCCAGACGAGTTTCAAATCTGTAGCTTTGAGAGCAATGGCGACTATGGAGATGTTCAACTGTCTGTTGACTCGATAGAGGATCTGGAATGCGCTCGACGCATATCGCAGGCAATGGAGAGTTCAGCTGCGAGCTGGAGTGAGTTGACAACGCTTCGGAGTCTGGTCTGTGGTTAAGGTAGGCCGACGGCTGGGAGTAGGCGTGATTGGACTTGGCGTTGGCATGGCCCACATCTCGTCATTTGGTAGTTCATCTAGAACGAAGATTCAAGCTATCTGCGACGTTGACAGTGCCCGATGTTCGGTGGCACAGAAATTGGTACCAGATGCTGTTGTGTCGCGGGACTGGCGCGAAGTCGTCACCTCACCCAATGTTGACATTGTTGTTGTAGCCACCCCCGACTCTCTTCACGCGGAAATGATTGAATCTGCATTTCATCACAAGAAACATGTGTTTGCAGAGAAACCCATTTGCATCGCGTCGTCGGAGCTTGATCATATTTCGGCGTCACTTCGTCGAAATCCAGATTTAGCTTTTTCCGCGAACATGGTCCTGAGAGCAAATCCAGCATTGTTTGAACTTCGCCGAGAGATTGCTGAGGGATCTATGGGTGTCGTTACACACCTTGAGGCAAGTTACCTCTATGGTCGCTTCAACAGGATTGCCGATGGTTGGCGTGGCGGTCAACCGCGCTATTCAGCGATGTTAGGGGGTGGCATCCACATGTTGGACCTTTCGTTGTGGCTTCTTGGGGAGCGACCGCTCTCGGTCGTTGGCGTTGGTCACTCGATTGCTTCTACTAGTCGAGGGCATCCAATCGATGACTTTGAGCTGGCTGTATTGAAGTTCCCGAGTGGAAAGACAGCCACAGTTACAGCTGTTATGGCCACGGCTGTGCCACATAGTCATGTTATGACTGTTCATGGAACGCAGCAGACGTTTCTCATGGGTCCGATTGGCTATCAGTACGTGAGTTCGGACGGTAAGGCCGGTACCTCGCTGAAGGATGTTCCGAAGAAATTCGATAGGAGCTCTATTGCACTGAGTTTCGTTGATCAGATACTTGGAATTGGTCAAGCGCGGGTGAATGCTCAAGAAGTCCTCGAATGCACGGCAGTTGCTCTAGCAATACGAGAGTCGATTGCGTCCAGTAGCGAGGTGTTTGTCAGATACCCTTGAATATTGAATGAATATCGTTCCCGCGATTCCTTTTGGCAAGCCCATAATCGGGGAAGAGGAACGATTCGCAGTTGACCAGGTACTTCGCGGACCAACACTGGTTCACGGACCGAAAGCTGTCGAGTTCGAGACAGCCTTTGCCAACTTCACCGGATCTGTGTCGGCAGTATCGGTATCGTCATGTACGGCCGGGATGCATCTCGTTTATTTCGCGCTCGGTTACGGTCCAGGTGACGAAGTAATTGTGCCAGCCCAGACGCATGTCGCGACTGCTCACGCAGTCCGACTTACTGGAGCGACCCCAGTATTTGTTGATTCAGAAGCCCTGACCGGCAACATCGACACGACCGCGCTCGAAAGTGCCATTACTGAAAAGACTCGAGCTATTGCTGTAGTGCACTATCTAGGGGTACCAGCCAACATGCTGGAAGTTTCTCGAATTGCAAAGCGACGAGGCCTCTTTGTTTTAGAAGACTGTGCTCTCGCACTTGGCGCACATATTAAAGACACTCATGTTGGGTTACTTGGTGATGTTGGAGTTTTCTCCTTTTACCCCGTGAAACACATGACCACAACCGAAGGTGGAATGATTATCACGAACAACAGCGAATTTGCAACTCGCCTTCGCCTCTTGCGTGCATTCGGTGTTGATCGAAGTCATGGCGAACGATCCGTTCCCGGCATCTATGACACGATTGCGCTTGGCTTCAATTACAGAATGAGTGAAGTGAATGCAGCCATCGGGCTTGTACAGCTAGGAAAAGTGGGTGGTTTTCTCGCACAGCGGAGAGAAAACTACGAAGCGATTGCCGGCATGCTTGAAGGGAGACTACCGACCAAGTCTTGGGTCATTCCGCAACCGTGTAACTCGTCAATCACGAGTAGTCACTACTGTTTGTCGCTTATGTTCAATGAATTATTGGCTCGGAAGCGATCTGCGATAATGGCGTATATGACTGAGCATGGTGTAGGAACGAGTGTCTACTACCCGCATCCAGTCCCAAGAATGACCTATTACCAGGCACAGTTAGGCAATGAAGTCCAGGTACCGACTGCGACAAGTTTCAGTGACAACTCGTTGGCATTACCAGTTGGTCCCCATGTATCAGAGACTGACAGAGAGATCATTGTAAAGACTCTGTCGAATGCAATTGAGTACGTGGAATCAAGCACATGAACTCTTTGCAGTCAGACTTCTGGTCTCGTCAGCGAGTACTTCTCGTTGGAGGAGCGGGATTCATTGGTCACCACCTCGCACTTCGCCTCAAGCAGCAGGGCTCAGATGTAGCTGTGTACGACAGTCTTCAGGTAAATAATCTGGGTTACCTCACATCTGTCTACCACTCGGCACCCAACGCCCCGCTCTACATTGATTTCATAAATGAACGCTTAGCGTTGTTGCACAGACGAAACATCAAGATTGTGGTGGGCGATGCTCGTGACTACCACGCTGTGAGCCGGGCTGTGAGCGAATATCGACCGACGGCAATCGTGCATCTTGCTGCGGTAGCTCATGCAAATCGATCCAACAAGGATCCTTTCTCCACATTTGACCACAGTCTGCGGACTCTTGAGAACGTTCTGGACGCGAGTCGGGGATTTAACGCCCGCTTCATCTATCTGTCGTCCTCCATGGTGTACGGCGACTTTCACGGAAGTGCAGCCAAGGAGGATCAGCAATGCTCTCCGCTCGGAATCTATGGTTCGCTAAAGCTTGCTGGCGAACTCATGGTCAAATCGTATAACCAAGTGTTTGGCTGTGAGTTTGTCATTATTCGACCCTCGGCGTTGTATGGGGAGCGATGTGTGAGCCGCAGGGTCGGACAAGCCTTCATTGAATCGGCACTCACTACTGGCCAACTGACGGTGAATGGGGACGGTACCGATGCTTTGGACTTCACCTACATTGATGATTTGGTCTCGGGTCTGCTGCTGGCTATCTCTGAGAAGAGAGCAACAGGGGAAATCTTCAATCTGACGTACGGCGCTGCGAGATCAATCAACGACCTTGCGGATATTGTGAGGTCACACTTTCCAAGAGTTACTATAAGTCACCAGCCTAAAGATTCGCTCATGCCGGAGCGCGGGACTCTTTCCATCGCAAAAGCGAGAGAACTTCTTGGATACTCACCTGAATTCTCGATTGACATAGGGTTCTCCCGTTACATTGACTGGTACTGCCAAGCTCTTCCCAAATCGTCCCAAGAGCATTAACCTTGCTGCCTCCTCCCCATCATGTTTGGATGTTTAGTGCATTACATGAACGTGGCGGCCCATAATTCCAATACCAATTCTTGGTGACGAAGTTGCCGTTTTGCGACCCTAACTTGAATCACAAAACTGGTTACTGCAACCCAACTCGAATCGATAGCACCTAATCACACTGTTAGATTCTTGGAGAGAGTCGTTTAGCAATCTGCGAAACGTCGACCATTTTTTCTGCATTCACTCACTAAGTTTGGGAAGACATAGACTGCCTTATCCAAATGAGGTTCCCTCTTCTATGAACTCTTACCTTGAATTCAACAAGAACTATTACGACCGAGGTTATGAAGCTGACAATGTCGAGAGCTATGTGTTCCGTGCCTATGGTCGAATCTTTAAGCATGATCTTGGGCTTGACGGATCATCGAGTGAGCGAGTACTGGACTTTGGATGTGGACAGGGTGCAGCCGTCCGATTTCTCTCGTCCAAAGGGTTTGATGCATATGGAGTTGACATCAGTGAGCGAGATTTGCGTAAAGCGCGGGAGTTGAGTCCCGAGATATCTGATCGCTTTGCAGAGATTGATCCGAAACCGGTGGAGAGCGACATGTTCTTTGGTGGCGGATTTGATTTAATCATTTCGATTCAAACTCTCTATTTCCTTTCAGACACTGATTTGGAAATTCGCCTCCGATCACTTCACAATATGTTGAAACCAGGTGGCTATATTTATGCGTCAATGATGGGTACGAGGGCGTACTTCGCGAATTTCGCAACACCAGCCGATGACGGCATGAGCAAAATTGACTTTGCTAACGATCGCATTACCTATAAGGACTTTTTCGTTAACCTCACGGAATCATCGCAAGACTTAGAGCAGAAGTTTCATCTCTTTGACAAGGTCTATGTCGGTTACTACGACCGAGATTACCGAAATGAGGGAAGTGAGTTTCACTATACGTTCACGGGTCGAAAAACGACGTGAACGAGTTCGTTCTAGGAATCAACTGCGCAGGATTCAATAGTTCTACGGTTCTCTTGCGCGACGGTGAGATTGTCTCAGCTGTTGAAGAGGAGCGGCTGACGAGACAGAAAAGAACTCGACGTTTTCCGATTGAGGGAATCAAATTCTGCCTGACGTCTGCTGGAATCGAGATCGAGAACCTAACTGCGATAGCAGTGTCGTGGAATCCCTTTATCAATCTTGAAACGTTTAGTCGGGCGAACAGTGATGTAACCAGATTTCTGGGAGAACTTCTCTATAGCGTTCCCAATCACCTCTTACAACTACACAGTTCTGGCATCTCTGATGTCTCAGTACAGCAGCTTCATCTGGAGAAAGGCAAGACCTCTGTTTTTTACGTGCGCCACCATCTCAGTCATGCAGCGAGTTATCTTGTCTCACCTTTTGAAGACGCGGCCATCTTGACTACTGATGCCTTTGGAGAAAGACAAAGTACCTCATTCAGTCGAGGTCACTTAACAGAAGTAACTGAGATCTGGTCTCAGAACTTTCCGCACAGTCTAGGTGGTTTCTATTCGACATTCACCGAGTATCTGGGGTTTCAGCCTCAGAGCGACGAGTGGAAGTTAATGGGAGCCAGCGCATTCGGTGATCCAAAGCGATTCAGAGAGAAAGTTCGATGTCTCTATTCGCTCTCCGAGAATTCGAACCTCGGTTTCGAACTTAATCTAAGTCATTTTGACTTCTTCCAATTCCACACACCTCATCGATACTCGCAAAGACTAAAAGATCATCTGGGCCTGCCTCCCAGAGGACAAGATGAATCGTTGAATCAATCGTATTTTGACCTTGCTGCTGCTGCGCAGGAAGCCTTTACGGACATCTATCTTCATCTACTACGACAACTGCATGATGCCACGGGTTCGCCAAACGTAGTCATTGCAGGAGGCTGCGCGCTGAACTCACTGGCCAATGGAAGAGTCCTAGTAGATACTGACTTTGAGAATTGCTTCATCCCACCGGTGCCTGATGACAGTGGTGCTGCCCTCGGAGCCGCCAGCTATGTTCACCATCAGATTCTCAAACGCAAGAAAAGAACTGTGATGAGACACAATTATCTTGGTCCCAAGTACAGTCCTGAAGAGATAATCGCAACACTGAAGCAATACCAGATTCCTTATGAGCTTCTAGAGAATTCTTCTCGTACCGCTGCGCAGTTGATTTCAGAAGGAAAAGTGATTGGTTGGTTTCAGGATCGTCTCGAGTTCGGTGACAGAGCGCTTGGCAATCGAAGCATCCTGGCTGATCCGAGGATTCCAGAGATGGCCGACAGGGTAAACCAAGCCATCAAGTATCGCGAGAGTTTTCGACCTTTTGCCCCAGCAGTAATTCTAGAGAAGGCAGATCGTTACTTTGATGATCTAACTCCAACTCCGTACATGGAGAGAGTGTTGCCGATTGTTTCATCAGCTCGGAAGAAAATTCCCGCCGTAACACATAGGGATGGAACTGGCAGACTCCAGACCGTCAGCGATGCACAAAACACTAAGTTCTACAAACTCATTTGTGAGTTTGAGGCAATCACTGGAGTTCCAGTGGTATTGAATACGAGCTTTAATGTCAAGGGAGAACCAATCGTATGCAGTCCAAGTGATGCGCTGCGAACGTTCTACACCTCGGGATTGGATGCCTTGATTATTGAAAATTGTCTGGTGTCAAAGTGATTATTGAACTTGTCAGCGAGTGACAGTTGAGATGATCTATTGCAGGACATGCATACTGCCGTCAACACGACCGGGAACACTTATTGATGAAACGGGAGATTGTCAGCCGTGTCGAAACAAACGACTTTTCAAAGAACTCACAGATTGGTCACAGCGAAGGCAAGAGTTCAAAGCACTTACCGCATCAGTCAAGGAGAAGACATCACGTTATGACTGTCTGATACCGGTAAGTGGCGGGAAAGATAGTACCTGGCAAGTCGTAACTTGTCTAGAGCACGGCATGGTTCCGCTGGCTGTGACCTGGAAGACTCCGGGCCGTACTCGAATCGGCCAAAAAAATCTCGACAACCTTGTTTCGCTTGGTGTTGATCATATTGACTACCAAATCAACCCAAGCGTGGAAAAACGATTCATGCTTGAGTCTCTTATCAAGTACGGTTCACCAGCCGTACCGATGCACTTGGCGATGTTCGCGATACCACTCAATATCGCATATAGGTTTGAGATACCTCTTGTCATTTGGGGTGAGAATTCAGCAATTGAATACGGATCAGATGGTGACAACATAAAGCCAGACCGTCTCACTGAGGATTGGTTGGTGCTGCACGGAAACACATTCGGAACTAAAGCATCTGATTGGGTTAGCAAAGACTTTTCGGAGAAGGACCTAGCAGCCTACTTTGGACCGTCCGCTGAGATGCTGGCTGCTCATTCGATTCTCCCCGTTTTTCTAGGCTATTACTTTCAATGGGATCCAGTCAAGACCTACGAAGTTGCCTTGAGGAACGGATTCGAGGGTAGTAAAAGCGGAGCAAAAACAGGACTGTACTCATTCGCTGATATAGACGATAATTTTATATCAGTCCATCATTACCTTAAGTGGTATAAGTTTGGATGTACTCGAATGTTTGACAACTTGTCGATCGAGATAAGGAACGGTCGGATTACCAGAGACGAAGCAATCGAAGTCCTCATTGCCACAGGTGAACAGCGCCCAGATGCAGACATTGAAGAATTATGCAGATTCATGGACATCACACTGAGATACTTTTACGAGATCATCGAGCCGTTCCGTAATCGAGACATTTGGGAAAGACACAACGGTATCTGGGAAATCAAGAATTTTATAGCTCGGGATTGGAACTGGCGATGAAACTTCGTTGGGTAGAACCAGTTCGAAGATTCCAAACTGGGCCTGGAGGTCGTGTGACAATAGCTGAAGTTGCCCTCGTCTCCCTTGAACCCGATGAGCAGATATCTCTTCGAACTAATGATGCAAGAGAATACGATATCGTTTGCAAACAGTGGGGCTACTATGCGACCCCATCCATAAACGCTCGCCTCAAAAGGTTTGGTTGGCGAACCTGTCTAGTGCTGTCAAGCGAAAGACGTCTCTACGTTATGTTGGTTTCGGAAGAAAGCAGAAGCGAATTTGATGCCTATTGCCTTGACCAAGAACTGAGCGTCGTGGTCTGGTTGGATGCTCTCCCTTTAGAGGGTATAAGTACCAGTGTTTCAGACGTGCTGAAAGGTAGAGACTCCATCGCGAATCCGGTCTGCTTTTGTGGATGTCGCAAATGGGTATCGCGTTTCACTTTCACTAAAAGGCCCCCGAAAGAAGTCGCATTTTCAACTTATTCGACGTCCGAGTATCGACGAGAACTCTTGCAATGTGATGTCTGTAATCACTTCATCTCCAGGCACAGCATGGGATCAAGTTTTCTTTACGACGGGGATTACACAACCTCAAATTATGGGGCGAAAGGACTCAAGTCGGTCTTTGACGCAATACTGTCGTTGCCGCACGAAGAGTCTGACAATTACGCGCGTGCAATGTATGTAATCAAGTTTGTTGAGTCGTGGTCCAATTTGAAATCTTCGGGAATCCATAAAGATTCACCATCAATCGTCGATATCGGTTCAGGACTCTGCGTGTTTCTTTGGCAGATTCAAGAGTCGCGCCCCAATTGGAAGCTAACCGCTCTAGATTCCGATGCGGCTGCATGTGAACACGCCCGTCAGACAGTTGGAATCAATGCGATTTGCGGAGATATAACACAATTTGAGACTACATCTCGATTTGATTGCGTCTCTCTCATCAAGGTCCTTGAGCACTCAGAAGACCCATATTCAATGCTTATGCGCGCAAGAAAGTTGATGAAGACAGATGGCCTCCTTTACATTGAGGTCCCCAATGGGTCAGCAGCCTGGAAAGATGGGCCAGACCGAGAGGAGTTCACAATTGATCACCCGAACATTTTCTCGCCGGAATCGTTAGTACATCTAGTTCACAGCTGTAGCTTGAATTTAGTTGAACTTCAGACACTGAGAGAACCAAGTTCAAAGTATACAATTCGGGCCTTCGTCTCAACATCTGCGTAGTCTTTAAAGGCGAATTGTATTCGAAACTTTCAACCGTGGAGTACCACTTTGCAGGAGCGTAATCTAATCTCCAATTGTAATCAACGGGTAGTGGTGGTTGCAGAAATAGGAAACAATCACGAAGGTGATTTAGGTGCCGCCAGAGAGCTTGTCCAGGCAGCCGCGGAATGTGGAGTAGATGCAGTTAAGTTCCAGCATTTTGTACCTTCAAGGTATGTCGTAGCTAGCGATACGGAGAGACGAGCTCGCCTTGCCAAATTTGCTTTATCCAATGATCAAATCCTTGACTTGTTTGAACTAGCCAGATCGCTCGGTCTTGTTCCATTTGCGACTGGATTTGACAGAGAGACTTTGTGTTGGTTGATTGACCATCAGCAGATTCTGAAGATCGCGTCCGGCGACAATAACTTTACTGACCTGATTTTTCTTGCGGGACAGTCGGGAAAACCTACGATCATCTCGCTGGGACTTCTTGAGGAATCGGAAATCCTCACTCATTACGCTCAATGGCAAAGCAGTTGCCAAAGCGAACTAATTTTACTTCATTGCGTTTCGTCTTACCCTGCACTCAGCAGTGATCTAAATTTGGCTGTGATTAGTCGTCTGCAAGACCTGCTACCAGGTGTGCTCATCGGCTATTCGGATCACTCCATAGGTTCGATAGCTTCGTTGGTTGCAACTGCCTTGGGTGCACGGATGATTGAGAAACACTTCACGCTCTCGCACAGTTTTTCGGACTTTCGCGACCACCAGTTATCCGCAACTCCCTCTCAGCTAAAGGTCTTGGTCAGTCAAATTAGAGAAATTGAATCTTCTTTGGGGGACGGTATAAAGATCGTAGGACCTAGAGAGCGTGCCAACGAGACTGCTATGAGGCGTTCAGCGGCGGCAAATAGAGACCTCCGTAGTGGCCACATCATCAAGCCCGACGACATCATTTTTCTGCGCCCCGGCTCGGGCACATCACCAGTCCAGATTCGAGATTTAATTGGAAGGACGATAGTCAGAAATGTCTCAGAGGGATCAATCATTTCATCAGACGATCTTTTGAGCCTATGAAGGTATTGGTGCTAACGACTGAAACGATCCATCATCGCAAGTTCGTGTCTGAAGTTGCGAGAATCTCGGGGGTGTTAGCAGTCGTAGAGTCTCCTGCTAAGCGGAAAGCTGATTTTCGGACAGCGTCATCCGTCCTCAAGAACGACCAAGAAGCGTTTGAGAGCAATCGTTGGCCACACGTCTCTGATTCGCGCCTGTCGACAGTTGTAGAAACAATCAAAGTCAGTAATATAAATGATTCGGAGACACTTAAGATATCTCAACGATATAGCGCAGACTTGACACTAGTTTATGGAACTAGCATCTTGTCGCGGCTCACTATCGACGCGTTGTCTTCTACGCTGTTGAATCTACATGGCGGTGATCCTCGCAGCTATCGCGGCCTTGACTCACACCTCTGGGCTCTTTATCACTCTGATTGGTCCGGATTACGGGCCTGTCTCCATCATGTTGAGCCATCGATTGACACAGGAGATCTAGTTCAATTACGAGATCTTGATCTCGACGCTGATTCGAAGATAGAACAACTCCGAGCACTTACGACTGAACTATCAGTTGAAATGGCAGTTAAGGCAATCAAGGATTTCAAAGAGTTCAATGACGTACCCAAGACAAAGCAGTTGTCCATTGGGCGCTATTATTCGCAGATGCCAGCCGTGTTGGTTCCAAAGTGTCGCACCAATCTTGCGAAGCTACTGAATGAGAGACGCATTGGAAGCACGCACCGGTGAAGGTCAGCTCTTATTTGAATCGATTGGGGCCTGAAGTATATTCAGTTTTTCTGCTTCACGGTGTCATAACAGAATCCCCGTGGAACGTCCGGAACTATACCAAAAAACACATTCTGGCAGTCGAGTTTGAAGAACTTTGTAAGCAATTAGTGGCTACAGGACATCCGGCGACCATGGATGATGTCCTGAATGCATGGTGTCACAAGGAGGCGCTGCCCAAGAACTCTTTCGTCTTAACATTTGACGATGGATTTGAAAATAATTATTCCGTAGCTAGGACGATCTTGGAGAAGTTTGAACTACCAGCGACTTTCTATGTGACTACTGGCTTTATTGACCAGTCGCTACCTTCCTGGATTGACGCGATTGAAATTGCAATCGAACATACGGCAAAGCAGGAGATTTCTCTTGATGGTACATCGCTCAGCTGGACACTAGAAAATTCAAGAGAGAAAATTGCGTGCCTAAGCGCGATTCGTTCCCTGGTTAAAGGCTCGCCTCAGATTGACCCACTGAGCTTTAGTGCGTCTATTTGCGCAAAGCTTGAGATTGATCCACTGAATCACTTGGATAACTCGTTGGACAGGAAGTTGAGCTCTGATCAGATTGGTGAAATTCATCGTCACCCACTCTTCTTGGTCGGAGGACACTCTCACACTCATCGAATCCTCAGTTATCTCAGCGACTCTGACTTGGAGCAAGAAATACAGTTGAGCACTTCTACACTTCAGAAGCTAACACTGAGCAAAGTTCATCACTACTCCTATCCCGAGGGTTTGACCCATTGCTACAACTCACGTGTAATTACTAAACTTCGTAACTACGGCATAGAGATTTGTCCTACTGCCAATGACGGGACAAACTGCAGCAGTACAGACTTGTTTGAGATTAAGAGAATCGCGGTCATTTAGCCGATGTGTGGCATAGCAGGCCGTCTAGGTCTTAGACCTTTGGGCACACATGTAACTGAGCAAGTTTCGGTAGCTCTTGCACACCGAGGACCAGATGGCTTTGAAGACTACAGAATCGCTGTTGGAAATCTGTCACTAGATCTCTTTTTTAGTCGGCTATCAATAATAGATCTCAGCCCAAGATCGATGCAGCCGTTCAGTTTTGATGACTCAGTACTCATCTTCAATGGGGAAATCTATAACTACAGAGAGATTCGAGAGGATCTTGTCAAATCCGGGCATCAGTTTCGCACTAGCGGAGATGCAGAGGTGTTGGTTCACGCGTTACGTGAATGGGGTACAGGTTGCCTAGATCGCCTGGAAGGCATGTGGGCGTTTGCGTGGTACGACAACAGAGACCAAAAACTTTGGCTGTCGCGAGACCGATTTGGTGAAAAGCCTCTATTTGTATATCGTCTCCAAGGCGAGTTAGTTTTTGCATCAGAGCCTGCGGCTATCGCCGCCATTGTGGGTCAAAAGCTTAATATCAACCACACACAGGTGTTGCGTTATTTGGTAAACGGCTATAAGTCACTCTTTAAGCACAGCGAGACCTTCTTTGAGAACCTTACCGCGCTTGAGCCCGGATCGTGGATATCGGTTGATTGTAAACTCCAAGCACGCATCGGCAAATATTGGAATCTTGAACATCGCCCCTCTCCGGATATGTCCTATGAAGATGCCGTCTCTGGAGTTCGCGTGCGATTGGAGAACTCGCTTCGGCTACGTCTTCGGGCCGACGTGCCCATTGCGTTCTGTCTAAGCAGCGGGATTGATTCAAATTCTCTAGCTTTCTTGGCGAAGCAACTTCGTGATGAGCGTGTGGCCACGTACACAATCCAAACGAACGATGCTCGCTATGACGAGAGTGAAGCAGTAAGCAGAGTCGTTCAAGCGGCAGATTTCGACCATACCTTCATTAGGGTGTCCCAGAGTGACAACCTAAAACATTTGCGAAATCTGATTAATCGCCGTCAGATGCCGATCGCGACCATTTCCTATTTCATTCAAGCGCTGATGCTTGAAGCCATGAGCGAGCGGGGAGTTAAAGTCTCGATTTCTGGTACAGCCGCTGATGAACTATTCACCGGTTACTACGATCATCACCACTTTTTTCTATCATCAATTTTCGAGGACTCACGTCTCTTTGAGGAAAGTCTTTCGAATTGGAAGCGTTATGTTTCAGCTGAGGTGCGTAATCCCTATCTCAAGGATCCATTTAGATTCGTTGAGAACCCCGGGTTTCGGGAGCACATTTACCTAAACGCGAAAGAATTCGGAGCACTTCTCGTCTTACCGTGGGAAGAGCAGTTTATTGAGAAGGACTTTACTAGCGACGTTTTGCGGAATCGGATGTTGAATGAGCTGTTTGTGGAATGCGTTCCAGTCATATTGATGGAGGATGACTTCAACGCTATGTCAGTGTCTGTTGAAAATCGGTCGCCGTTTCTTGATCGGCAGCTAGCCGAATTCGCCTTTAAGATTCCTACTCCATATTTGATTCGTGATGGATATAGCAAAGCGGTGCTAAGAGATGCAATGCGAGGAGTGATTCCTGATTGGGTACGTACCAACCACAAGAAAATTGGTTTCAATGCCAACATCAGAGACCTCTTTTATTTCGATAGTCCAGCACTGAAGGATGAGCTAATGTCGAACAGTGGGTTATTCAACTACATAAAGAGAGATGCCGTAGAACGCTTAATACATCAGAGAGTGCTCAAAAATAGTGAAAGCAAGTTTCTCTTCAACATCTTGTGTACTGCGATGTTTCTAGACTCACTCATCGCTTGAGTCAGCTTTAAGTGGGCGTGCGAAGTCTCGGGTTGCGATAGCGCTCAGACTTTAGGATAATGAACTTTCCACCCAGCCAGATCTCTAAGTTCGTTAACTGCGAGACTGACATGCTCGGTATCGGTACCATCCACGTCATCGGAGTTATGTCGGTTTACAGTTAGCAACTGTTCGTCAAGTGTTGTCTTCTGCAGAATCATCTTTCGAACCATGTCTTGCGATTCGAGAGATGAACCACACTTCGTATTTTGCGGTTCAATAGCAATTTCTCTTATCAGAAGCAGCACCAACTTTAGGTACACCGCATCTCTCAGCTTTTGTCGAATTGTCACGGCGATCCTGGATTTCAAAGAGGAAAGAGGATATCCCGAATCGTCTATGTGCCAGTGTTCGTCAACTTCTTCGTCGGGAACAAGACGGACGCCTCGGCCGCTTAGGTAGTAATCAAGAAAACGAAATCGTCGAGTAACCAAAGCAACATCACTGAATCGTGAGACGCGACCCAAAATTTCGGCAAGTGACGATGGGTCTGTCGCGATATCTTCATACAGATCGAGTGGATATGGGGCACCAAAATCTGGAGAACAGTTGACAATTGGAACACCCATGGCACCAATTTGTATAGCTGCTGTTGTGCCCATGGAGAGTGCTACATCGGCAAACTGGGCGACATCAAAGAGGGAAATCTCATCACTTGGCTCGTTGATGAGAACGTTGGACGGGGCAGCGCTCAACAGAGACACAATCTCTCCAAGGTATGACGACTCTGGTCTTTCGCGGGCAGTCCGTCCCATTCGTGGATGTAATCTGACAATAAAAAGTTTATCTGGTAGCGCGCGTGCGACGTCCATCACCAGACGCAAAAAATCCAGCGGAGCAGAAAGAACCTTGGCAGGATTTGGTGGGCAAAAGACTCCGACTTCGAATGCACTAATGGTTTCATCGGGGCTACTAAAGAGTGCGAGCACGACGCGAGTTGAATGGTCAATCTGAAATTTCTCTAACACATCACGTCCCGTAGCAGGAGGTTTCGAAAATTGGAATGATCTATTCACTGTGAGACCAAGTTTCAAAAAGTCAGTGACTCGTTTAGTTGAAGCGTGTGAAAGAACATTGTCCCTTAGATGACGCCAAACGCCGAGCTTCAACTGGTCCAACTGTGGTAGTGCCACCCGTTCGATGTGTACCAAACGAGTTCGGTCAACAGGATTGAAGCTTCCGTAGTAGCTGCATATGTCAAGAGTGTTCGCTTGGGCAAAGTCCCAAATCATCGCATTTGTACCGTAAAGAGCATTGTGTACGAGAACAGTTTGTCTTGGAATACCTGCTTCAAGTGCAAGTTTCATCACCGAGCTAGATTCCAATGATCGCTGAATTGAGGACTGGTGCTCTTGTTCGAGTGTTCTGATGTCACACTTGACACGAAGCAGATCGTTGTATAACAGTTTTCTGTAAAGAGCTGTATCTTCTCTCAATTTATAGACCATATGTCGAATAGCCAGTCGCACTGCTCTTGCACTTCGATATTTGGTTTGAAGCAGCGACTCAATTGTGATGAACCTAATGTTTTGCTGGTCTTGTTGCCATCGTTTTGATTTCAGTTTGCATCGAGCACAGGTCAGCTTCTTGACCAGTGAATTAGAGGTCGACACTCCATCAGCGAACATCACCGGACAGGATTTCTTCAAGATGCCATTACAGAGAACCACTGTAGGGTCAAGATTGGCTTCGCTTAAGAGACTGACAAGACGACGATCCAACGTGTGATCAGTTTCGGATCCACAGCAATAGGCAAAGACAGTAACGCTCAATTGGGTCTCACTCTCGAGATGAATCGACACCTTCTGGCGATATAACTCACAAGACTGTAGTCAAAACGTGCACTCTGCCAATTGTTAGAGAAGTTCACGAAAGTCTCAAGTATGGGATATCATTCCTAGAGTCATGGTACATAACTCTGGTTATGAAGATGTTTATGGATTGACATTCGCGGACTATTCAAATCAACAATTCTCAGATTTCTTGGCTCCGCTCGAGTATCGGATTACGTCGAACGGTCTTAATCCAAGTGACCTGTTTAGAGGGAAGAGAGTCTTAGATGCTGGTTGTGGAGGGGGCCGAGGCTCAGTGCTCGCAGCGAAGTATGGGGCATCACATGTCACGAGTATTGATGTGAGCAAAACAAACTGCCTCACAACAAAGTACAGATTAGAGCACTTGGGTGTCAGCGAATTTGAATCGGTAGTACTGAATTGTGACCTTGAGCATCTTCCGTGTGCGAGTGGCGACTATGACTTCCTTTGGTTCAATGGAGTTCTCCAACATACCGAGCGGCCAAGCAGAGTTATGCGTGAGATTCTCCGAGTGTTGCGCAGCGGTGGTCAAGGCTGGCTTTACGTATACGGGCGGGGGGGTGTATTGGAAGGTAATAGCAACTTTTCGCCAAGCTTTTTCGAAGCTCACTGTCCAGGAGATAGTGTGCGAACTCAAGAAAATCGGACTTGACGCGAATCGAATTGCTGAAATAGTCGATGATTGGAAGACCCCGTACCTGAGAGTGTATGGAGCTACGGAGTTTGAATCAGCAATTGAATCTATGGGTTTCACTCTTGACCGACTTATGTTGGGCGTTGCATACGACACCAGCGAACTTCTTTCACGCGGTTTCTCAAATGAGTTAGTCGGCGACGGAGACTTGAGATACATTTTTACGAAGAAGCATGATGATGTCACGACATCACAAAGCCAGGCAGCAAAACTATTAGATGAGTCACACCTTCACTGTGAAGAACAAGCAACGTTTGATCCTGACAAACTCAACGGGCTAACCGCACTTGACTCATCGCTGTTAGCTTTCCTTCGAATCGCTGAATTCGATCCGATCAGACAAGTGGAAGTGGCAGCAAATACCCAACTTCGGCTGCGGGACGAATTCCTTCTCAGTCCAAGTACTGAACTTGCTGTCGAATGCATCAGTAGCCTGAATATGGTCCATTAAGTCAGGCTGCAACGAGGCAATCTAGGGCAAATGAACTAAGTTTCTAGCAGTGTTAATTTTTGAGGTTTCAGTATTGGGACTGTAGTGCTGTTAGATGAGCGGTCCACTCTTCCAGCGATTGTCTTGGTCAACCAATCATGGTACTTTGGGAATCAGGTGGCGTTCTAAGGAATTCGTAATTTGGCTGACCCTATCTGGTTGTGGCTCTAACGTCTTGGAACGCAGACGATTGGCCGTGCATATGCTCATTTAGATGAGAACTCAGTAGGAGTTAAAACAAGTAGGTTGGGGACTGAGTTTGAGAACAGAGACAATTAGCGCTCTGGCAGTGAGCATCACTGACTTCCATTTCCCAGATGATGGCTCTCCCAGTTGTCGTGGAGATAGCGATGCTGGGATTTCGATCACGGAAAATCGTGCACGAACTGCACCTATTGTCGCTTCGAACGTGTCCCCCAGGTAATGCGCTGGAAACTCTCGAGCAAACTCAATAAGTAGCGGTTTGCAGATAATGCGAAAGCCGCTGGTTGAGTCGGTGATGAGTAGACCTGTCGCTTGCAAAATCACCCAGCTGAGAATTCGCATTGCAAGTCTGCGAGGTGCTGAGGGAATGAGGCTTGAGTCTGACGAGAGGTATCGGCTACCAATTACTAGGTGGGCGTTGAATTGCTCCGCAGCCGCAACAAGATCTCGAATCTGATTAACAGGGTGCTGCCCGTCGGCATCAACTTGGACCACAGCGGCGTAGTTGTTGTCTACCGCAAAGCGAAAACCCGCTCGCAAGGCACCACCGACCCCGAGGTTAATCGGCAAACTCAATACCGATGCGCCGGCTGTTTCTGCTCGAACGGCAGTTTCGTCCGAGGAACCGTCGTCAACAACAAGTACATCAAGTTGCTCAGCTCGAATGTCGCTAACTACTTGGCTGATGCTCTCCTGCTCATTAAACGCCGGCACGATGACGAGCAACGGCTTGGTGCTGATTGTGCTGGTCATTGAGACTCAGCTACGTTTTTGCAGTGAAATGCGAATCTCGTGGCGCAGGCGGGCGACCTCCTCGGCAAGGGCGCGGTTTTGCTTCTGGATACCGGAAATTGAGATTGAGAGTTGGATGGAAATGATGACGAAGAAAACGACAGCAACTAATGCCAGTAGAGCTGCAGCCGACATACCGAAGATTTCAGCCACGGGTGCAGCGAGCGGCACAAGCAGGCCGCCGAGGATGCCGACGCTCGCTACCCCGATCCAGCCCATGGCGTAACGAAACGAAAGCTGGCCTCGGCGGGAGAGACGCACTACCACTACTACAAGTGTCAATCCGATCAAGGCCGCAACGGCCATCTGAATTGCAGAAGAGCTCACGGTGCTGACTCTAATGCCGCTGTATGAGTGTGGTGATGTGCGTGACGGCAGAATAGAACCTGCTTGCATGAATCGCTTTGCCATCGTCGCATTGGTTGTGGTGGTAACTGTACTGATGATGGTGCAGGTGCCTTTGGACCTTCGAACGCATCGTTTGTCGCGTGGTGCTACCACGTGGGCTGTCGTTGCAGTGGCAGTCGTTGTGGCGGTTGATGCACGGGTGGGTGGGGCATTTGCGCCTGCAGCGACTGGCGCGATGACGGCGGTAGCGGTGGTGGGTGTGTATTGGTTGCTACATCGTGTGTCGCCACGGTCGCTGGGGTGGGGTGATGTGTTGTTGGTTGCACCACTCACACTTGCGGTGGCCTATGTAGCGGTAGAGCGTGTGTTGTGGTGGCAGCTAGTGGCTGCCACCACCGGTGCGGTGCATGCGGTGTGGGTGCGCGTTCGAAGCGGTAGCACCCATGTGCCGTTTGGACCACACCTGTTGGTTGCAGCATGGCTGATGTTGGTGGTGAGCGTCTAGGTTCTGGTCGTGATCGTTCATCTCATCGACGGAACGTACGAGCTATACCGGCAGTTCTACGGTCAGTTGGGTCGACATACCGATGAGCATGAGAACGCCGGGGTGATTGGCGTGCTGAACAGCACGCTGCAGTTGATTGAAGACGGTGCCACCCATCTGGGTGTTGCCACCGATCATGTGATCGAGAGTTTTCGCAACGACTTGTGGCCTGGCTAC
>Ga0194133_10002517_pt1 | contig 28052 bp, 51 predicted proteins | sample TA2KigOf40mmetaG_FD_155448 | JGI IMG/M metagenome (GOLD analysis project Ga0194133, IMG submission 155448) | Freshwater microbial communities from Lake Tanganyika, Tanzania - TA2015055 Kigoma Offshore 40m | ecosystem: Environmental > Aquatic > Freshwater > Lake | place: Tanzania: Lake... | reverse complement strand
GCTGCTTGTACAACGATAGCAATGGCTGTGCCAGTGTTGAATGTGACTGCTGAATTGTTTGGTATAGTCAATGTGAGATTGCCTGCTGTATTACTAAAATAATGTTTGCCGCTATCTGATAATGCTAACGTGACATTACCTGCACTAACTTGAGGCATTTCTAAGTAACCAATACTATAGCCATTAGTGTTAGCACTGATATTGCCAACTGTTAGTGTATTTGTATCTGTGCGATATGATAAATCAACATCTGCTCTAACGATCTGCGCTGCTGTTCTATCTTCAACAAATGTTATGTAATATGGTGTTGTAAGTCCATTTGTGTTTGTGATATCAACATTTGCTGCTGTGCCTATATTGCTAAGTTCTGCATCTGTTAGTACGACACCACCAACATTTATACTATCAGCAACTTGTAAACTACTGAAACCATATAATACTGGGGCAGGGCTTGCGCCAGTGTTTGCGAACACGTTGCCCGGTACTTGTAGATCGCCATCACTACCAAACGACCATGTGAATGAATTTCCATTGTTATCTGTTACGATCTGTGTAGGTGTACTATTGCTTTGATTAACGATAGTAACGCTGCTACCACCTGATAATACAAGTGTCTCTGCGGCATTAACATCAACATCGCCTGTTGTGCTTTCAATAGTAATATCTAATTCATTACCAATGATATTGATTTCTTCTTCATCATAATCAATCTCAATAAAACTTTCAAATTGATAAAAGAATTCAATACTTGTAACTGTGGTTGGGTCTGGATCAGCGGGAACATTAGTATAGATAGTAATATCATTGCCACCAATACCTGCTCCATTATAAGGTAATTTAGGACCACCGTTTATACTAAATGTCTTACCTACACCCTGATTGTAAACACCGGTATCAATAAAGTTAACGACATTTGGAGCATCAACAAAAATTACCTGTGTCCCTGTGTAAGTAGCAGTAGTCCAATCACTGGTAGTATATGATGAACTATCTTCCTCCGATCTACCAGACATTTTAGCATGACCATCAGATGGATCAAAACTCATTTCGGTTCTAATTAAACTATCATCGTCAGTTGTTCTGATGAGCATGAGTTCATTATCAGGCGTACTCATAGTTGTGTTAACAAATATAAAGTCACCAATGTTTGCGTTGCCACCACCTAAGGACACCTGAGTGCCATTAGCATAGTTTACAGCAAAAGTATTGCCCGGTAATGTTAAGTTACCTGCGTTATCAAATCTCCAAGTATAACCAGTACCACCATTTGAACCACCGTTATATACAGTGATGTTTGCGCCAGTAGTCGTAGCATCAAAAGTTGTAAAGATGTTAGGGTCATTTGAACTGCTTACTGATTGTAAACTTGCTACAGGGTTACTACCTGCATTCATAGCATACATTCTAATGTTGCTATTATATTGCCCAAATGCGCCGCCCACCGGCGGTCTTAGTGAGCTACTATCAAAGTTCCATGTACTTTCAGAACCATCAAGGTCAAATGAAATTGAGAAATCACTGTATTCAAGTCTGGTTTGTGATAATGGAACTAAGCCATCATCAACAACTTGCTGATAGACACTTGGACCTTCTCCATCATCAACTGCTACTATTGTAACATCTTCATCAATTGTACCATAAATTTTACGATCAGTAGCAAATGTCCATGTCATATTATCATTATCTACGCCGATAACTACATTGCCGTCACTTGAAACAACATTAGCATAACTTGTGCCGTTACTAATAATAGCACCGCCGCCGCTTGGACCTGTTGCCCCTGTTGGTCCTGCTATACCAGTAGCACCTGTAGCCCCTTCGCCTGTAGCACCTGTAGCGCCAGTAGCACCAATACCAGTAGCACCTGTTGGACCAGTTGGCCCAGTTATGCCAGTAGCGCCATCAGTTCCTGCAATACCAGTAGCACCAGTTGCTCCATCAGTGCCTGCAACTCCCGCTACACCAGTAGCACCTGTACTACCTATAGCGCCAGTAGCGCCTGTGCTTCCTTCAGCGCCTGTCGCACCTAATTCGCCTGTAGCGCCTTGTATGCCTGTTGCTCCAATAGAGCCTGTTGCGCCAACATCGCCTTGAGGTCCAGCGCTTCCTGTTGCACCAGTGCTACCGATTGGACCAGTACTACCTGTGTCACCTTGTGGACCAGTACTACCTGTTGCACCTGTTTCTCCCGTAGCACCTGTATCTCCTTGAACACCTGTTGCGCCTTGAGGTCCAGTACTACCAGTTAAGCCAGTCGCACCTGTTTCACCAGTGGCTCCAGTTAGACCAGTTGCCCCTTGCGATCCCGTACTACCTTGTGTACCTGTAGCACCTGTTGCTCCATCAACTCCTGCAGTACCTGTAGCTCCTGTTGCGCCGTCAACTCCTGCACTTCCTGTAGCACCTGTTGATCCTGCGCCAGCAGGACCAGTAGCTCCAGTAGGTCCACCACTTGGACCAGTCGCACCAGTAAGACCAGTAGCACCTATCTGATCTATCCAGCCTAAACTTCCATCACCGAATGTAGCAAGAACCTGTCCTGCTGTGCCACCTAAGATTACAACATTGTTAGGATAACCTATGTTACTAGTGCCTACAACATTCAATCCTGTTAGCGTACCTACACTTGTTATATTGGGCTGTGCGGCGTTAATTACATTATATGATAGATTAGCAATATTAGCATTAACAAATAAATTACCTGATTCAGCTAAGATAAAATCTCCTAATTGATCTACTGTTATCTTATCTGTTGTTGATGTGCCATTCACACTTACGATAGGTATCAATGATAAATTACTTAGGTTATTGGCGATATTAGGAAGTTGTGATATTTTGATTACTGTATTTGCCATGATACTTTATCCTATAAGCCAGTTAGTGCCATCACTAAATACTGGTACGGCGTTAGCGCCGCCGCCTGCAACTATTTCGCCAAAGTTACCTAATGATTCTAAGGTACTGTCAGTAATAAATTGTCTACTACCGGCACCTGCTGCACTTGCTGTAGGCAATTCTGAATATGTTGTTGCTGTTGTTTTAACTGTAGCAGCAGTGATAGTACTTGTAACATTTAAACTTGATAGCGTACCTACACTTGTTATGTTTGGTTGTGCTGCTGTGGTTACAGTTCCAGCCGTAGCGGCTGAGCCACTTACTGAGCCACTGATTGTACCACTTACTGTCAATGCACTTAGTGTACCAACACTTGTTATGTTTGGTTGTGCTGCTGTGGTTACAGTACCTGCACTACCGCTTACTGAGCCACTGATTGTACCACTTACTGTCAATGCAGTTAGTGTACCTACTGATGTGATGTTTGGTTGTGCTGCTGTTGTAACTGTACCTGCTGTTGTCGCACTAGTTGCAGCACCGCTTAAAGCACCAGTAAAAGTTGTTGCTGAAACATTACCTGCACTGATATTTCCTGTAACACTTAATGATGATAATGTACCAACGCTAGTGATGTTTGGCTGTGCTGCTGTTGTAACTGTACCTGCTGTTGTCGCACTAGTTGCTGCACCACTCAATGCACCAATGAATGTAGTTGCTATTATATTACCAGAGTTAGCAAAAACATTTCCTGCTGTGATATTACCTGTATATGTAGGCAAAAAAGCAGCAACATTACTATTGCCATAATTTGTTACGTCTGCGCTAAATGAGCCATCTCCGTGTAATACATTAGTAGCATTGCCATCAAGGTTTATAGCAGAGATATTACCTAGGTTATTTGCACTTATATTTCCAGTCAATGATATAGAGTTTGGTAGATTTATACTAATGTTACCAGCACTAACGATTGGTGTGTTTGCTATTATCAGTGTATTGCTTGTAATACCCACACTTGTTACAGTGCCAGCAGTCGCGCTAGATACACTAATAGTGATATTACCTGTAGTATTGCTTAATGTTACTCCCGAACCTGCATTTAGTCTGGTGACACCTGTATTGGTTACTGTAATGTTACCTTCAGTTGTTATAGGACCACCATTAATTTGAATACCTGCCCCTGGTATTAGTCCTACGCTAGTAACTGTTCCTGACACAGTATTATTGCTTGCGCTGGTGATTCTACCAAATTGATCTACTGTTATGCTAGGGTTAATATATGATGCAGCATTTACAGTAGTCGGAGATAAACTCAATGTGACACTGCCTGATGTACCGCCTCCTGTTAATCCGTTTCCGGCTATCACAGCAGATATATTTCCGCCTCCATTACCACCTCCGCCTGTATTAGTAATAACTATAGCGCCGTTGGCATTGGCTAACGCTATACCATCTCCCGCGACTAGATTAGCAGAAATGACAGTATTGCTTGCATTTTGTACTGCTATTATACCGTTGCCGGCAACTACTTTACCTGCAGCATTTGCGAATAATGTGTCAAAATTAGTGTTTACTTTGGTAAAAGCCGTGTATAGGCTGTCGCTATTCGTGCTTTCATTGGGCAAGCCAATATTAATGGTTAAGTTTCCTGAGATAGCCATATTTTTATCCTGATAAAGTATTTATCAGTATGGGCTAAACGAACTTCCGCACCCGCATGTAGTTTGAGCTTGGGGATTAGATATGCTGAATCTTGCCCCCTCTAAATCGCTTTTAAAGTCAACTGTAGCATTTTCTAGATATTGCATACTGATTGCATCAACTAATACATTGGTATTTTGCGCTGGAATTACCCAGTCATCATCGTTTTTTTCTTTTGTGATCTCGAAACCGTATTGTAAACCGCTGCAACCCCCGCCCGATACATACATCCTGACATGCATTCCGGGCTGTTTTTCCTCTGATACTATCTCTACTAGTTTTGCTTGTGCCTCTTCTGTTATAGTAAGCATTTTGATTCCATATACATCTATATAGTATTTAACTCACTATAAGGAATAATATCTATGATTAAATGTATTCTATCCTGAGAACTATGATTTTCTACACTGTGACTTAATTGATTATTAATCTCATATAGATACCCTTCTTCCATATGAAAATCTGTTGACCCCAATTTAAAAATACATTTGTTATTAGTAAAAATGGGTATATGCAATCTATGTACCGCACACAAATAATACCCGGCATCAGTATGGGTACCGATGTTTTTTCCTGCAGGTAATCTTGTATACGTGACTAGTCCTGATATTCCGTTAAATTGATGTTCTAATTTTTTTATTATGATTCTAGTTGATTTTTCAAGTTCAGCATCAAAATCATACTGTTTAATTTCCTGTATGTCCTTTTTGAAATCTTCATAGTCAGGAATCCAGTATAGATCATGATGTATGGGGAGTTTGCCTGATTTATATACAGGAAACATTTCAATGAATTTTTTATCTATCTCTGGCTCGCCCCTGCAATATTGTAGAATTAAATTTGTCGTGTTTACGTGAGATCCCCAATTTCTAGTTTTATCCATATTCCAAATACTTTCATGCATTTGATCTAGACGATTTTTTATATCTGTTATATCAATCTTTTCGTGTTTAATATAGGGTATATTATTTTTTAGTCTCATTTGTTATATCCTAAAGTCTCAAATTCTTCTTGAAAAATTTCATAGCATCGGTCCTTAAGATATTGATCTAAACTTAAGGCATGTGTATATTTTGTGACATTCTTTTGCGAAAGAGACTCATTTGTATTAAGCGAAATTTGTAAAAATTCTTGGCACTTACTTATTTCCTCATACTTGAATATTTTGAGATTTTTGGTGATCGGTTTGGATATGTAATCAAGTTGACTGCGGAAATAAATTTTATGTCTTATATCCGATGAGGCTTCAATGCTATCTAGAAGTTTATCTATACTATTATAATTATTATATAATGTAAAATTAAAATAACTTAGTAATCGATCATATGGATTTCTAACTATGACTATCTCACTAAATCCATCAAAATCAAAATTTAACTCTTTAAGTAACTCTGTGCATTCTACTTGAGTTATGTGACTGAAATAAGGACTAGATATACCTTGAGATATTTCGCCAAAATTTTTAAATTTGATATCATAATGCTTAATATAACGATCATAGAAAAGTCTACTATAAAACATACCATCTTTGGTATTTCTTATCATGTAGTCTTTTATAGATGTACCTGCTGTTTTAGGTATATGGAAAAATATTAGTTTTGCTTCATTGGATAAAAGCATTACAAACTCTTTCCCCACCTAGTGTTTATATGACTCCAATTCATTATCTTCCAAGTATTTTCTAAATATGCTTTCTTATCAGTCTGATAGTCTAATGCCCAAGCATGTTCCCACCAGTCTACAAGCATCAATATATTGTCACGCACTTCGTGATTGGCAATGGTTTCAATATTGCCGGTATATGTCAAGTATATCCAACCTGACCCCTGTATTTTCATAGCGGTTTCTTTAAAAATTTCTTTAAACTCGCGCCATCCGCTATATTTTCTTTTGATAAGATTCAATACTGGACCGTTAGGTACACCACTATCATGTGGCTTTTGAAACTGGGCCCAATATATTTCGTGTAAGAACCAACCTGCATAGTTGAAGTCCTTGTCGCCTTCATTATTGTTATATCGTTTAGCATAACCCTTTGCTAAACCGTCATAATGATACTCTATCGTTGCCTTACTTAGCACAGGTTCTAATGCAGTGTGGCTATATGGCAATTCCTTGGTTTCAAGTTTTTGTGTTTTGTTTTCTGATAAAAATTCAAACATATGATATTTATCAGTTAAAACCTAACACTTTACATTCTACGGGTGATCCTGCCTTTAGTCAAATCATAAGGACTTAGCTCTAACTCAACTCGGTCGCCGTCAAGTATGCGTATCTCATGCTGGCGCATCTTTCCCGAAATATACCCTAGGATCTTTTGTCCCGCATTTATTTCGACCCTAAAAGTAGCATTAGGTAATACATCAACTACTGTTCCCTCAATCTTAATAACACCTTCTTTTGCCATATAATTTTCTTTAGTTCTCCTCTAAGTTTACACATAAATCCTTTAGCACTTTTATATAAAGGTTTTCTCCGGCAGCAACTTGATCTTTCCAAGTTACATTAGCATTTTCATCTGCCTTATCGCTAATATATTTCCATATCTCACATTGAACATCATTGAGTATACAAGCCTTAGCAACGCTATATGCTTCCATCTCTATGATATCACAATCCACCCTAAGTTTACTTGATTCAGTTACAAATAAATCTCCACTAGCACATGTTCTACCCTGCCCGGGCAATATTATTTCGCAATACCTATCGTTTATTACATATCCAGGAGCCAGTCCTACTGCTGTAAGATTTACATCATGTTGTATCAATCTATTGACCCTATATATGTCAGGTCTTAGATTCACACTGCCGGCTGTACCTAAATTTATTACCCTCTTGGGTTTGTATTGATCTATGAGTTTCATAGTTTTGATGGCACTGTTAACCTTGCCCACATCAATACAAAAAACATTTTTATATTTTTTGAATAAAGAAGGAGCCTCATCAGACAAAGCAAATACAACTATATCACTAAACATCAATTAGTTTCTCTACAGTGACGCCTAAATTTTCTAATTTTTGTTTACCCGGCAGAAAAGTTATATTCACAATAGTGCCAAACACCATATTGTTATATGGCACACCGAGATCGTGTACAAGTTCACACATAGCAACTGCTGTACCACCAGTGGCTAATACATCATCGATGATGATTACCTTGTTAGGTGTGATATTTATTTTTCGGAGTTCTAATGTATCTTTACCGTACTCTAAATCATATTCACGGCTTATTAGTTGGCCGGGCATTTTTCCTTTCTTGCGAATCACACGCAAGGGTATGCCTAATCTATATGCTAAGATACTGCCCCATATAAAGCCCCTAGCATCAGCAGCAAATACGTGATTTGCATCGTGTTTCGTAGCTACATTAAAGAAAAAATCAGTGCTAGCACGAAATGCTATAGGATCAGTACATATATCTACTGTGTTTAAATAATTGACTCCTTGTTTTGGCCAATCATAAAATACAGGCATGCTATCTCTTACTAACTTTTCAATATGAGAATTCATTTTTTAAGTATATTCCATACTTTTTCTTTTGCGATTATGTCTTTTTCTAACTCAATATAACGGTTACGTAGTTCGCGTAGTTGTTCCCACTTTTCTTCTAGTTCTTCATTAGGTCGTAATATAGCCAATTTCTCTTCAATCTTTTCAAGTGAATCTATGAGGCTTTTACCTTTGATTTTTAAATCGCCTTCAAAATTAGCGTCACCATGCACTAGCAGATCATTGTTGGAATTAGTAAGATTTAAATCATTCCAACTTATACCTGGTACCGATATTGTGCCACCGCTACCACCATATGAATAATTATATTGTCCTGTAGCTCCAAACGTAGATGTTGTCAGGGTATTACTTAAATTTATAGTGTCTGAACTGGTAGTGCTTATAGTAAGAGCAGATTGAGAATTCATACAATCAAAATCGAAAGAGCTTTGTTGTGAAGTTAAATCTGTCCGTAAACTATCTAGTAATTGTTGTAAAGACTCTCTTTCATTACTTTGCATATTAATCTTTCTTCAAAAGTAATTCGCCTTTAGAACCTACATCTATCGTGATGATATCCCCCTCTTGCCAGCCCATTGCTTTTAACACAGGCTCAGGTATAGGTACTATCAGATCTCCGGTCTCTGGATCTTCTTGTGTGATGACTTCGTAGCGCACATCACTAGCGGCAGGATTAGTTTTAGGCATAAGCTATTTTATAATATTTGTTGCTGTAATAAAACAAAACTGGGTAAATTACCAACTGCGGCAACTCCAATAGCGAGCCTTCCAGCGCGGTCCCGGATTTTTACAATTATGTCTTGCACGGAAACTCTTGCGGCGTTTTGGATTTGACTTTTTAATACGCATGTTCTTATCGCCAAAGTTAACTTTTACAACATTACCTTTAGGCCCCCTGACATAGACCTTTGATTTAGCCACATCACCTTTCATCTTCTTACCTAGTTGAACTTCACGACCTTGATATTTGGCTTCATCTAGGTCATCATTAATGCTATGCCAAAATTCTTTCCAGTCATCGCCGTATTTTTCACAGAATTCTTCCAACGACATCTTTTCAGCATCCCTATGCATTTTTTCTTTCATCTGACCTTCGCCCATGACTTTAGAACCTTGATCGCCGGGTAACCCTATGACCATTTTTTCGTCAAGTTTCTTCTCTTCTTTTTCTTTCTTACGTAGATGTGCAGGTTTGTTATAGTCTGTCTTGTCTACGGGTTTAGTCACATCTTTTTTGATGCGACTTACTGTTGGTTCATCATACTTAGACCAGTCAGTTTCTTCAAGTATAAAACCATGTTCCTCAAGAAGTTGAAGGGAAAAATCATCACCCTCAATTAATATTCCATCTTCATTGATATCGATGACCCCTGATTCAATCACAGTATCCTCATTAAGTTCAATGTCAAATTCGTCATGTAACTCAATATAACCCTCTTCTTCGCTCATTTCGTTAATAAGGTCTAGCAAATTTCTCATTTGGCTCATGGTAAGAATCCTATGTATCTAACTATATTTATCATATTACTTGCCATAGACATGGGTTTTGTTCCATCAAATCGTAAAACCCTATGTCAAAACTGAGTTGTAATAATATCCTGGGACTTACTGTATCTAAAACCCTTACATTATGTAATTTTTGGACATTTACTAGAGTAGGGTGAGTAGTGCTATATCTACACACCTGTATGGGTTTCTCAGGCCAGGGTTTATTATAATTCTTCCTATACTCACCAGGGTCTATACCTAAGATATCATCGTAAAATAACAATGACTCCATTTGATTATAGATGATTGGTAATGTTATACAGGATTGCCGATCTATATCTTTATGTACAACATTTAAGAATGTTTTATAATCAAATAATCCTTTATCAAATACTTGTAATATATAGTTTTTAGGTTGCTGGTTTATGGCTGTGCAAATAGATTCTAATAAATTCACTACATAATCTGGGAAAAGATTAGGTTTAACTATTACTCTAAACTGCCATTCTATAGAATCTTTATGATGTTTTAAAAAAGTTTCCCAACACTCATATAACTTAACATTATCAAGTTGTATAGGAATAAGTTCGGCAATATTGTTAAGTTTTTTTGACATTTCTATAAGATTTCCGATCTTTCACTGAACTCCAACCTGATCCTAAAGCGCAACGTATGTACTCACTATCAGGATTTATTATCCTGCTTACCTCATGAGGATGTTCTCTACTAAAAATTACTTGCCTATTGGGTTTAGGTTCTACTATAGTATCTGGGGTTACCCCTATAAATGCTCCGTCTTTGACAATCATTTCGCCGAATATAAGTTCGCCGCCCCAACCAGGTTGCCAGTCACTAGTATAGTACATGCAAGTATAAGTATGTTCTCTGTTGCTTTGTCGCAATTCACCGTCTATATGAGGTATAAAACGCATTCCGGAAAACATATAAGCGAACCATAAACTATAACTCTCAGCAGGGATATTTAATTTTTCAAAAGTTTTTATTAGTTTATCTATGGCAGGCCAAGATGCATCTCCTAAGAATCTACTACCTTCTTTATAATTTCCTTTTGGATCATGGTACGTCAACCGTATAGATTCGTATGCGTCAGGATTTTTTAAATTTTTCTCTTTATATTTCACGCTATTGTATCGTCTTAAAATAAGTTCGTGTAGCGCAAAAAATTCTTTTTCTGGTAAGAAATTGTCTTCTACATATATCATCTTAAATAAGGTTCAAAAATCTTTTCAAGTTTTTTAATTGTATTTCTTCCAGTATCGGGGTCTTCGTGTTGATCTTCGTGTTTTACAGCAATACCTCCTGCTTCTTTCCAAGCATTTAGATATTTACCGAAATCATCAACCAATACATTAGACCTGCCTCCATCCATAGCATGTTTGTATTTTTTATCCGTAAAGATAGCATTACTGCTACTGCCTGGATGATGCTGGTTCAACCAATTCTTTTTTGCTTCTATGCTGGCATTTTTATAGGGTCCGCGCAATGGCGCGCTTAATACTGTATATGGTATATTATTTTTTTGTAGCCACGAAATAACTTGCATACCGCCACTAAGTGGCTCTAGTTCATTAAAAAAATCAAAAACCTCTGTATCGCTGCTATTTGCTAGTTTTTCTATATCTTTCTCTTTATCTTCTATATCCTTCCAATGACCTACTCCGCTGCGCTTGCTCCAAGCCCCAAAAAAATCAGCTTGAACACCGTCCATGTCTAGATATACATGTGGCATTAGTTTCTTTTCTTCTTTAATTATTTCCTTAATACGCATCTAACTATTTATAAACATTTTTGTACTTTTCAGGGCGCGCTGGATCTGGTTGATAGTCTACGTAGGGTATAGGACTAAAGTCTCTTATAAGACTGCGAGTAATGAGTTGTTCTCCATATTTTAAAAATAGGTAACTTTCGGTTTCGCTGTCAGGATTATCAGTGCCTAGCATGATATGCTCACGCCAACTAAATATGCACTTGAATTTTTTTTTGATGACTGGATCTTTTTCTAAATCATCTAATTTGTCAATTTCTTTTTTAAAGATATATAACTTCATTTTTTCCACATTATAAATGCTACATAATCACGCTCTGATTCAAAAAGAAATACCCAACTATTATACATATCACCATTGGGATCTTCCATGTACCGCCAATCACATGAGCAGTTACGGTCACACCATTCTACTAAAGGTTGTAGTTTGCCATAGGGCAATTCTACCTTTTCACTAAACGCTGTCGGTATATTGATGGACATCGACTCCACTCAGTTGTAAGAATTTAGTACCTAAGTCGCTTCGGTATTCATGCTTATAATATACTGAAGAAATACCGCTCTGATAAATCAGTTTGGCACATTCGATACAGGGAGCGTGGGTGCTGAATAGTGTCGAACCCGCGCTGCTTTCTGTGCTTTGTGCTACTTTAGCTATAGCATTTGTCTCAGCATGTAATACTTCTGGTTTGGTTTTGAGTTGTAAAGTTTTAACTGTTTTAGTAGGATCGCCTACATATACTTCATGTTCTACTTCACAAACATTTTCCCAGCCGCTTGGCATGCCGTTATATCCAGTAGCAAGTATCTTATTGTCTTTTACTATAACAGCGCCAACTTTTAATCGTTTAGCATAACTTAGACCAGCAGTAATCTCTGCGATTTTCATATAGTAATCTATAAATTTTGGTTTCATATTAATCCCAGAGATTCCTAAAATACTTTCCAAATAACTCTAAACCTTCTTGAATACGCTTTTCATGTTCCAAATGTCCGTTTACATCGTACCAATGTTCTTCTGGATTCTTATCTACCATTCTAAATGTATCTTCAATCTTACCAGTTTTTGGGTTGTTATATGGTGAGTCAGTTTTCACCCAGTCCCACTTAGCGGTACCGTGATGATATTTGCTTTCATCGTCTACAACAAGTTGATAAAAACTCCATATCATCTTATCTAATACCTCATCCCAACGCTTTACCCCTTGCTCAAAAGCCCAGTCATGTGATTCTTTGTAGAAATCGAAACACTGCTGACCAGTGCAATTAGGATCTCCGCTAGAGTCACCGAATTCGCTTGGAATACCGTGATGATTTTCCTTAAATTGCAATAGCAATGGCAAAATGACTAACGCAAGAGTATGATCCGCGCTCCAAGTATCATACTTGTCTATAGTAACATTAATGTGTCTTTGGCTTTTTTTTAGATATTTGCCTATGTTGACTTTCATTCTAAATCTTTCGGCTGGGTTTGTACCTTGCCCTTAACGAACCAAAATTGTTTACTGTCATGGTTTACTAAGGCATATTGTATCTTATTGAACCTATAAAGATCCTCTGCTAATGCTTCTACAGTATTTGCTTGACCCATAAATTTTCCTGTGTCCTTATTATAAAGCATTATACTATTTTCTACTGCTTCAGTAAAATAATTAGGAACTTTAGTAATATTTACCTTTGAGATAGTCATCTCTTTGTCAAGAGCCTGTTTTAATTCACCCAAATCGACACCGTTCTGCTTGGCGATTTGCTCGAAAAGCCTACGCATCTTATAAGATATATAGAATGAGTGGCCTACCCAGCCAAGTAGAAAAACTTGAATCAAAAGAATAAAATCTAACATATCCATATTTATTTAATTAACTTATCCCAATTACCTAAACATTCATCGTGCTTGATCCATGTTGTATTACCTTTAGCAGTTTCTTTGCTAGGTATTACAAAACCCCACTCGCGCATTTGGGGGCCCATGAAGAACAATGTAGTAGCAGAACCGACCTCAGGATCCAATTCAAGCCAATGCAGTCTTTTGCTGCCGCTGATAATGATACTACCCGGCCCATGCCATCGTTTAGTCTCGCCGCGAATGTGATCGCCTACATATAAAGGTGTGTGTTCCCAATAACCACCCTTAAGCACTATAGTAATATAGGGCCAAGGATGATCATGAAAAACAGAATCGTCACTACGCACAATCTTATGTAGTGTGAGATTGAACGGAAACCATGTACGATCCTTAAGAAATAAATAATACCGGTGCATATAGCCTGCACCGGTGCGTCGATCAGGTATTAAACGATATCGACCAAGTTTGTTGAATAATTTGTGAAAAATATTCATTTATGATTTGTTATAAGTTGGGGAGTTTATTGCTTCCCAGCAAGGGTACTCCCCGACCCTTTGTCTAATAAATATTAGACAAGACCAGCGGCAAGAGCCTTGTAGCCTGCAGCAACAACAGCACGGCTCGGAGTTCCGAGACGATACTTAGTTGAAGTGCGACCCTTGGTATCTACGCTAGGATTTGCATAAACAGCGAAACCGCTGAAACGCAAGTCACTGACCGTTGCAGTCGGATTGGCGATGCCAAAACGAGCGCGGATCTGGTTAGCAGTCAACTGCTCACCACTGCGTAGAGCCTCGAGAAGACGACCCTGCTTAGTAACATTTACATTTGTCATTACATTTTCCTCTTATTAAAAGCATCGTTTCTCAACGATGTGCATATATGATAATACAAACTTATAACAAAAGCAAACAGATTGGATGCCTTTATCATAGTTCGATTACCAATTCTTTATCCCAACCACTGTCAGGCTCATAACCTTCATAACCTCGTGGATTGCAGGCCACAATGGTAGAACCTACTTCATACTGAAATCTATGATGAGTATGACCTTGCGTCCATAATTTTATCTGTGGATGATCACAGATAAACTCGCTCAAATCACTACAATATGCGCCATTGATATGATAATCGTCAGTATATCTGGGATGTATGCTTTTATGCGTAGGACCCATATGTCCAACTACAACACACTTTTTGTATTTAGGAACAGTTTCTTTTAACCATTTTACATGATCATGATGGCGTTCCATAGTATGTGAGGCACGAATTTTAATATAGCTTAACCCGTCATGACGTATCAATCTATGATCGTTTAATAAACTACTAACATTATGCATAGTAACAGGATTACCCTTATTAAGGTCAGTCCATAATGTGCAGCCAAGAAATGGCCAACCATCAATAACCTTTACTTCCTTTTCAAGGAAATATATATTTGGCCAATAATTACATTCTTCACGTAGATAATCAATAGTAGCAAGCCATTTGCCATGATAGAACTCATGGTTACCTGCTACATATATAACATGAGGAAAATTATTGCTACAACGATCTAGAAAATTACGAAAGCGATCTGCCATTGCAGGGCGCATGTCTCCATTTTTCCAAAGATATTGTTTGCTGTCTAGCCAACTCTGTCTAGGGTGGTCGTGAAGGTCTTGAGCGATAAGTATATCACCGCTCAAGATCAATACATCACATCCATTGTTTGGAATGTCTACATCACTAAATTCTAGATGTAGATCACTCACTAATTTAATCTTCATCTTCTTCCTCTTCAATTTCGGGCACATCCCAATCATAACCCTGTTCTTTAGCATGTGTCTCACACAATGTGCGATGCCAGCCCTGTGTCAATAGTTTGCCTGGGCTACCGCAAGTTTCACATGTTACTGCGCTCATATTATCAGCCATGCTTTCTACACCGCGACAGTAATCATCACCGCCATAATAGTAGAAGCGCAATGTACCATACTTTTCTTTGACTTGACTGGCGATGACTTGCGGACAAGCCTCACGAACCTCACGCAATTGTAGGCCGCGCTCTACATCTTCTTTCGCATATTTGATGCCATACTCACGGGCATTAGGACTTTTGCCATATGTATGAAATTTAATGAGACTTTTTATATCTCCATTCATTGCCTGTCTTACAGCACGGTTATATCTTAGGTCACGGGCCCGTTCTTTGCGTGAACAGTCAATATGCCATTGCATGATGTGGCACATCTGGTCGATGATGTTGAACCAACCATCACCGATATCGAATCCCCAACACATAGCCGTCATGCGCATATCGCCATGACGGTCACGGAATATTTTTGGGTAACGCTTACAAAGCAGTTCGTCTAGTTCTTTTTTCATATCGCATCCTCAAGTTAGTGCGTACTATCATTATAGTAGAAAAGTGTCGAGGACACAACATGTTTAGGTCACGATTCTAATTCTTCCCAACCTTCTTTGAGACATGCTTCGCTATCGTGGTCAACATCCCACTTATGTAGATATCCTACACTTACATCAAAGCCCTTGCCCCATGTGCTTAGGCTATCATAGTCAAAGTCAAGTTCTTCTTTATCATAGTACCATCGTGTGATATGATCGCCCATATTGTTTTCGCATACAACATATGCCAACTTTTTGCTATCAAAATCTTCACCTTTAGTTCTAACTAACAATTGACCAAATGTTCCCTTTTGGGAGTCATAACACATAATAGCAGGTATAGCCTCACTTCCTGCTTTGATAATATCCTTATCACTAGTTTCTAAATACAACTCACGGCTATATACAACTCTATCAAATACTATTTCTTTGCTTTCGCCCACAGTTTCGTATTTGTTTTTTGACCAATCAAAGTTGCGCTTCTTAGTAAAACGATCAGCCCAACTAAGGCTACTACCACCATACTTACCGAACACAGTTTCTTCATGTGGCACGATCTCTACCACGCTATATTCATTGTATTCGCTGCTTACGAATGTGCCGCCTTCGATATCATCGAGGTCATAGTATTCTCTATTACCGCTACCTTCCCATAGTTCAGGACTATTTGGATCATAGCCTTCGTATTCATTATCCTGATCTTCATCGTCACCATAATCAATATCACCATCCATAGCCTTTTGATGCATAGCATAGATATGATCACACACACTACCATCACGCTCATCATCTAACCAATAGTCAACAAACTCTTTGCTGACAGTATTGACCTTGAGTTCTCCGCCGCGACCACCTACATCAATTAAAAAGTATCTATATCCGATGTGCGGATTGACCCACTTAGCCAACTTCTTTTTCTTAGCAGGTGTCTTTTTCTTAGGTGTAACCTTCTTCTTAGGTTTAGTAGAAGGTTTTGTAGTCTTTGTTTTCTTCTTTTTGGTTGCCATACTTACCTCTTATGTTTTGAATATAGAATCTCCAATGTTTAGGGTCTTTATCTTTGAAAAGCCTAAACTGGGGTACGAATAAAAAGAATATTAGAAACAGCCCGCAAAGTAAAGCAAGTACAGGTAATAATGCTAATTTTGCTAAAAAGTTTTTAAGATAATCCATTATAAATTACCACAAATAAAAATACAAACATCAATGGAACTAATACAAGTGCTGCAAATCTATCAAACTTATTGTCCCAATCAAATGCTTTCTTTTGCATGGGGCAACGTCCCTGTTGATAGTCGCAATACTCTACAGGGACACCACTATGATCTAGTTGCTTATTACAGCCTTCTACACTACACTTCATATTAGGCTACGATGTTATATTCTTCACGTAGAATTTTCTTGTAGGGCTTACCTTGTTCAATAAGCAATGCTACAAGTTTGAGTTTATCAGCAAGCAACATCTTGCCGTCTTTCTCTAAACTTACAACTACATCACGCAATTCATCAATATTAATTGGTATGTCCATGTTTATATCCATCCTCGTATGCTTCGCGTTCCAAACGATATTGCTGTCTTTGTAATCTATCGACACATCCTCTTATCCAGCTCCTTCTAAGATTATCTCTATGATAATATTCAAATGGTACTTGTCCTCGACAATAATAAGACAAATCATTTCTATTATAATCTAAAAATATTTCACGATGATTTGGATTTAAGATCCTGTCACCCATTCGATAGCCTATAACAGCGCCAATCACTGTAGCGATTCTTTTACCGTCACCGTCTCCTATAGTGCTGCCAAGTGCGCCGCCAGCAATCGCACCCAATACTTCTTCTCTGCTTGGATCTTTTTGTGCGTTTGCGATGCCACTCAGGAGGCCTACACATATAACAACTAAAAGTTTTTTGTACATAAATCACACTCCTAAAACATCTGATTATAGATGCCTATCGTATTTATAATGCCCATTATGAAGTTTACAAGAATGATAGCATTATCTTTCCAACGGTAACCAACATACATCCAACCAACTGCACCTATCCAGCTTGCTAATGTATCAAATATCAACAATGATTGAATACCTGTACCACGACCCAATGCCATGCCTACAATCATAATGATGCTTACGCCCCATTTGATATACCATGTATGATCTTGTTTTTTAAAATACTGAATCAATCGAATACCACTGCGGGTCTACTTTACTCAAAGCATTATTAAGTTTGCTAGGGTACACTACAGCATGACCGCTATCTACTGCTCCTTCACCGTTAGGATATAGCACATCGTGATTGACAGTTAGGTGTGCTACTTCTTTATAAAAGTCACGCAGTTTGCGTAACTCTACTGCTTCCATATCACTGATAACAGTAAAGTCACTCATTAGCACTTTGCTCCCTTAGCATCTTTGCAAGGCTTGATCTTGTCACCTACCCACGTGACGCCGTTACCAACATCTGTTCGCATACCATCGACAGTAGCACATCCTGCTAGTAACAGATAACTAATGGTCATAAACATAAACAACACTTTACGGTCAATCATAAGTCTTTACCTCTTCACGGTCTTTAAACGCATTCTGCCTAACTAACATCTCAAATGTCTCAAACAATCGTTCAAATTTTATCTGATAGATTGTCTCAAGACCTAATAGATAATTATTAACCTCATCTTCAGTCATATCTCGCCGATCCATTTTAGAACGGCTTAACTCTTTAATATCATCGACTACACTCCAGCAGGTCATGATATCTTGCTCTAGATCAAAACGGTCACGGTTAGTTTCACTCATTTTTTACCTACCCCATAGTATTTCAAAACAAGATCAAATGCTTCGATATGCTCTTTAATGAGTGCCACATCGAGGGTTTTATCTGTTTCAAATATTGCGGTACCCTTACCCTTTTCGCGTTTTCTCAAGTCATCTATAAGATTGTCTTGGATGCTAATAAGTTCTTGCTTGATGATATCATCGACAGTATTGCAATTAAGTTCAACGGTAATATTACGCACTTCCATGATAATTCCTATTTGTTAGAGTTTATATTTTACTACTTGTCTAGCAAGAATTCAATCATTTCTGGAAAAGTTTCTTTATAATTTAATTTCCTATATGCGTCATGCCTTATTAACCTATATTTAAAGGTCTCAAAATGGGCGCTATCATCTTCAGTTTCCAACAAGGTCACGAAGGAACTTAGATCATGTTTGCAATTTTTTAATTTCTCTATTATATAAAGTTTAGCCTCATCACGCCATACAGTAGGCCTTAGATGTTTTGGATTATGAACCCTGCCTAGAAAGGGCGAGTTCATATCATGAGTATGGCACCATTCCACTAATTCGGTAAGGTATGGTACTGAATAAGCACTAACAGTAGCAGATATGTTTAGGGTTATTTTACCTTCATCCCGTAACTTTAAGTATTTGTAAAAATTTGTTTCTACTTCAGACCATATTGCTGGATAGCGTATATATTCAAACTTATTACCTAAACCGTCTATGCTAAGTTGTATCTCTATCTTTTTAAAATTACTCCAAAGATCAAACCAATGTTGATCTGGGAACTTCGTGCAGTTTGTCATATAATGTAAACTGACAAATCTGGCTCTATCGTCATTGATTAGACGGCTTAATAATTCTTTTTGTTGTGGCACTCCGCTTAGTAAAGGCTCACCTCCCGGTACGTCTAAGTGTATAAGGTTAGGCGTATAGTTTAAAAAATTATCAATAAATCCTTTTTTATAGAAATGATTAGGTCTGATGTCTATACCGTATAATTTTTTATATTCTTGATGCCATTTACTTGAGGCAGTAGGATCACAAGTTATGCAGGTCAGATTACAAGTATTACCAAATGCAATACTAGCAGTATAGAATCCTTTGTCCTCATAACCTGTTAATTGTTCAGCCCACTCTCTTGTATATTGTATTCGTTTGCTATCTATTTTGTTTTTTTCTTCGACCTTACATCGTTCGCAGCCTTTTGGCCATCTACCCTCAGCAAAATCTTTTTTTACTTCATTCAATGTCGTACTATTCAGGTAGTCAGCAATCGATGCACTATTGATGTTTAGTACCTTATCTATATAAACATTATGTTTAAATTTACAACATGGGCTGATCTCTCCTTGCGGAGAGATATCTATATTAGTCCAAGGCACGTAGCAATTAAGCATTATCCAATGAAATACCAGTATGCGCCTAGTAGCACTACATATACCAATAAACTATTAAGCAAACCTACTTTTAATGTATTATCTTTCATTTGTTATTCCTAATCTCACCTAAAAATATTTGACCAAACAGACAACTTTTCACGTTTGCATTGTTTAGCAATATCGATCTCATCTTTAGCCACAACACCCATATCTATCAATAAATCGATCATACATAAAACATCTCCCGCTTCTTTGACAAGGTTATCGCGGTTACTTTGCATACCGAATCTTCGAACTTTGCTTATAACCTGGACCAACTCCCCGCATTCTTCCTGCGTGATAGTCAATACCTCATCTAATTTATCCACGGCGCATCCTTGAAATATCCTGCATCTGTTCCTCATTAATCACAGGAACAGCATTGCTTTTATGCATGGTCGCGATACCTTTGATAAGAGTGCCAGTGTATTTAATCGTTTCTTTCTTAGCGCAACTGTCAGGAGAGCCCATAGATTGTAAACTAGGAATATGCTCGGTTGTATTACGGCGATATGGCGCAGCATCAGTAGGCAATTTAATATTAGATGAGATTGTTTTATTGCGCAGGATACCGCGACGGTTGTCTACATACTCATCGAAACCTAACTTATTCAAGCCTTGACGCTTTAGATCACGATTATGTTGCAACCAATCAGATTGCAATTCTGCATACTTAGCCTTAGTCATCTTGAACTTAGGCTTGCGGGTATTGAGGGTAGTGAGTCCTCGTATAAGATGCATTGTCATAGTATCATCCTACTATAAAACTGACCCAAAGTCAATATCAATGGTTAGAAACTGTTTTGGATTTTTTTTCCAATATTTCAGCACGGGTATATAGATCATCTAGTATTTCTTCTAGATTATTATTATCAAATCCATAAAAGTCAACCAATGCCTTGATGACTATAATTTCATGCGCTGTGACTTCAGCACCTTGTTTTTCGCCTATAGTATCCATATACTCCCCGACCGCATCCAGCATCTTGCAATACCATGGATCCCAATCCGGCTCTATAAATTTCTTTTTTGTTTTTGATACATTCTTCTTTTTTGCTTTGATAACCATTAATTTATTGTAACACACTATCAATATGCTTGCAACGACCACGGAATGTAAATCCACTGCAAGTGCAGGTCTTATTGTCCGGATCGATAAAGTATGTATCACCCTTGCTACCCAACACTTTAATTAGATTGCTTTCAACCTTTGACTTGAACGGATTCTTTTTGAGTTCAACAAATTTACGACCGCGACGGTCGATGCGCAATGGCTTACTAAAGTATTGTGCCTCCTTAATACCATAGGGCATATAAGCAAGTGCCTTATCACCGTCCATCAAGTAGACATGATTGGGCTGTGTATACTCTACATCCCATTCTGTGATTTCTTGTACAGCAATCATAAAGACCTCAGAAAAAGATGCGGGACTTGATCGCTTCAATTGAAGCAGGGGTGCCCGCACTACCCATACTATATGATAACAAAATTATAAGCAGAAGTCAAGCCTCAGTCGCCCGAGTCAATCTGAAAACTATCGCCGCATTCGGTACAGGTGTATTCGGTCAAGCATCTACCTACATTACGGCTAGTATAGTTGTGTGTGCAGGGCACTCCGTTTTTGTTCAAGCGAACCTTACCGCTTGATCTTCCATACATATACTGACTGCCGCAGTTGCTACATGCCAGAGTATCAGTTTCCTTATCATATTGTGAATAAAGATGTTTATATGGTTGTTGATAATCGGGTACTGGTACGCGACCACTGCCGTTGCACACAGGACATGTGCCATATTCAATTGTCATTTTAGTTCCTATCAAGAACCAGTGATCAACAGCAGGGTGTCACCAACCTTCTCAAACCCTTCAATATATACATGGTGTTCATTACCACTGTCACGAATCACAGCATTAGCCGCTACATATAGATCAGTATAAGTGTTACCATTGATGGGTGCAGTAAAAGTGTCCCCGCCCCAGTTATCCTTATAGGTCATAGTCTTGACACGCTTATAATGATGGAGATCAAAAAGATTTTTGACCTCGTAGATCGACCAGATCGCATCAAGACCTAGATCCGTCTTGACGGTGAGGTAGTGATTGTAGAGATCATCACTTGCCTTACTATCCTGCTCGTAAGCATCCTTGAGAGCATTACGAATGACCTCGACCTGAGCATTCATATCGCCATTGCCATACTGTAGTGACCAGAGGGCATTGTGAATCGCCTTGAAGTCATCAGCCTTGATTGTAACATCGCAATTCATATCAATCTCCGTTTCTCAACTCTATATAAAGATTATAGTCCCAATCGTGCCCAAAGTCAAGCCTTTCAAACAACAACTTATGCACGGATTTTGTCGAAAATCTGCTGTTGCAATCTTGCAACATCTTCGCGGGGTACATAGAAGTCGGTCTGTGGGTCCCAATAGTCCCCTGCCTTAGGGTCGTAATACAACACCGCACCGCTGGGGTAAAAGAACGGACCCTCGAGACCCTTGCGAGGTTGATACTTGCGTTCCTGTTCAGACAACACACGGTAACCCATAACTCGCTCCTTAAATAAGGTCGACCTGAACATCGTACTCGACCATTTCACCCTTGTCGCCGAACACGGTCTCACGACGGAGAATACCAGTGGGGCGCTTGTTTTCGGGCAGATATTGATCGAACCCTAGCGAGGTCAATACGCTAGTAACCGCGATACGCTGTGTACGAAAGCACATATTAAAAGCGCCTTTAACGGTCGTCACAAAACCGATACCGTTTACGATGACACGAATCTTTTGATTGTTATCAAGTCCCATGAAATGTCGCTTGGTCTTCATATCTATCTCCAAAATCTCAGTATGTATATATTATGCGCCCTAATGGTGTAAAAGTCAAGCCTTTTGTGCCATTATTTTCCAATATTTCGCCACAAAAAAGGCGTTGTAAATCAACGACTTACAACGCCGCGGGTGTTGCTAAAAAGCAACAATTATTCTGATCTAGGGCGCTTGTCAAGGATCTGATCGGCTAGGCCATAATCCATAGCATCACGGGCACTCATAAAGAAGTCACGCTCCATGTCATCCTTCAATTGATTAAAAGTCCTGCCCTTGCTATTGTGCTTGACATAGATATTAGTAAGGTTCTTTTTCATTTCCAGAATTTCCTTGACTTGAATCTCCATGTCAGTTGCCTGCCCCCTCGCGCCGCCCGAAGGCTGATGAATCATATGTCGTGAATTAGGCAGCATCAATCTTTTACCCGGCGCGCCCGCCTGAGCAAGTAAGCTACCCATGCTACATGCCTGCCCCATTACGATTGTGCTAACTTCAGGGCTTATAAATTGCATAGCATCGTAGATAGCCATGCCAGCAGTCACGCTACCACCTGGGCTGTTTATATAAAGATTGATATCCTTGTCTGGATTCTCGCTTTCAAGATACAATAACTGGGCAACAATCAAGTTTGCCATTTGATCATGTACTTCACCCTCAAGCAAAATAACACGATCACGCAAAAGGCGACTATAGATATCATAACTACGTTCACCCCGGCTTGTTTGCTCTAGTACAATTGGAACTAAACTCATAGAATCTCCTAAATTTGTACAAGTATAATACAAGCAGGGGTATAAATCAAATAAAACGGATTACTTTACTGTAGTGAAGTTTGGAAACTTGCCTAGCTCTTTACTTACTGCATTACCGATATCTGCGCTAGTCTTGATCATCTGTCTAGTATAAGTGGTTTGTGTATCTATAAAATCATTCAATGTAGTAATCATTGAATCATCTTTTACAAATTGCTTTACCCACTCTTTTTTTGCTCCCTGTATAATGCTAACACCATAGTTAGCTGTATCAGATATAATTGTAAACATTATAGATCCTTTCAAAGAAATGTTTAGATTGAGATGAATATCTCAATTTGTATTTATGCTGCGGCGCAACAAAATATTTTTTACACTAGAGATGGTTAATCGAATCCAAATGCGAATTTTCCGCCAATGCGAGAACTATAATAGTTTTTACTTCCGTCTAGCACAACACGACCTTGGAAGTTAGGGGGATATACTGCGTCCCATCCATTGACACGGGCATCGTTACCATTCTTGCCCATCCTACAATATAATTGAACAATGCTTGATTGATTTAAGAATGCAATTGCACCCTCACTAAATGTTGGGTTGTCATTTACGATACTTGACACTTTTTTAGCAAGCAAGGCTAGTAAAGCATATCCTGTATTAAACCCAGGAATGTCTCGTCTAGGAGTGCCATAATCAAAAAGTTCTTTTGCATCCTCGCTTATTCTATTATAATCTGTTTTTCCTGCCTTAATATAACTTTGAATTTCTTTTTCAAGATTTTCAGGTAAAATTTCTAATAGTTCTGCTAATCTAAAAGGTGCATCTAATGCCGAATTATTTTGAACTATCTTTAATACGTCAACTGTATATGGATATTCAGACTTAAGTTCATCTGGCGCTTTGTTAATAGCGTCAACAATATTTTTTGCACTGGCTCTAGCGCCCTTACCACCTTTACTGCTAATGCCTACTTCTTCCCCATTAGGACCTATGAATACGCTATCAACAAGGTTGTGATTCATTGATTGTGGCCAGTAAACTTGGCACGCGGCCCAACCTTTACCGTTTAACAATTCTTTATTAGCATCTTGTGCTTGACCACCTACCATACCAGACATCAACGCACATGGTCCCATAATCTCACCAAAGTAGTCTCTTAATGCAGGTAGATTTTTTAATTGATCTTTGAATACAGGATTCTGTTTATTTTTTATCTGTTCTAAGCCACCTACTAAACTTTCGTGCATTGGATTTTCTAAACTGTTTTTGTCTACAGTAGCAATTATTTGTGTTATGTTTCTAAACTTTGCATCAGTCGCTATTAGATGTTGAGGATCAATGCCTACATCTAATTTTAGTGCTCCGGACTTTTGTAACTTCCAGCCTGCAGGAATTTCTTGGTTTTTCCAATTACCCATCATGTCTACAGTCTTTTGTTTGAAGTATCTTCCCCAGTATACTGGTTTGTCATCATGTAAAGGGTCTGTCAATGTTGCTACAGCAAATGCGAGAGAACCCTTGTTCGGTGCATTCGTCCATACAATCTTGGTCTTATATTTCTTTTCAACAGCCTTTATAAAGGCGTCACGATCTTCAGGTGTTGGAAATTGACTTTCCTGTTCAGGAAATACTATCACATTATTAAATTCTAGTATATCATCGCCCTTAGTGAACTTGTCACCTGGTATACGACCCATGATACCTTTGGATTCGGTTAAAAATTCTTTTGCTCGCATGATACTAGTATTTATTCAAGTACTAGCATCTGAAAAGATGTTGTGTTTTGAACCATACTCTGTGGTCATTAAATGTCTTTAAAGGTATCCCGTGCTTTTTCAGTTTGTCGCGCCAGGAAAAGAATGTTGGGCCATGGCTCATTATGCAAGGTAATCCTGCTCTTTTGCGTTTTTTGCTCTCAATATCCCATTGATATTGATGAACCATCTCATGAGCCACAGCCATGATTAGCCAGTGACGGCAATACCAGCGATCAGCCAACATTATCACACATCGTGATCTAGTGTTTGAGAACGGCGTATCAGCACCATAGCATTGGCCCCACATATCTCTAAGGCGTGATTTTACAAGGATTTTAGGCATGGAAAGCCTATCATTGAAAATAGTAGTATTTATTAGCCTATACAATGCTTTGACTTCTCGAATATTGGTCCTATAGGATAGCTTTCTCTGATAGGTCAAAGAAGGAAGTGGGAGCGACATAAGCTCCTTGAGGTTGGTGTTGTGATACATAAAGCTATTATACTCGTATCCTTAGATATTTAGCATAGATAAGGGAAAAAATATAAGTAGTTAAATAACCGTTAAATATAATTTTAGGAGATAGAATCATGGAAATTATTATCGTTCTTTTGGTACTAGCAGCAGGCGCTGCTGTTTGGTACTATAACCGCAATGATGGTTTTGACAAGAATAAAGATGGCAAGGTCGATTTTTCAGATGTCAAGCCAGTAGTCGAAAATACTGTCCAAGCAGCAGCCGTCGATGTCAGAAAGGCAGCGGATGTTAACAATGACGGTAAGGTAAATGTAGCTGATGCTAAAGTAGTTGCTAAAAATGCTGCTGCTGGTGCTAAGAAGGTTGCGACTAAGGCAAAGACTGCTGTAAAAAAGGCAAGAGCACCTAAGTTAAAAGTTGCAAAGTAATTGATGGATATAGGGTTTGACCTGATCAGTGATTTAAATTTAGACCCTGAAGATAGTTTTAATTGGGAGGGTAAGGCTACCAGCCTATATTGTGTAGTCGCAGGTAATGTAAGTCACGATTTGAGAACGGTGTTTCAAACCCTTGGCCATTTAAGTAGATTCTACCAAGGCATTTTTTATGTTCCTGGTAATTTAGAATATAAGACCTGTATTGATTATGATATAAGAACAAAAGAGATTGCTTCTATATCAAAAAAACTACCTAAAGTTGCAATGCTGTATCATCAAGTTGTCATTATGGACGGCTTGGCTATATTAGGTGTAAATGGATTCAGCGCAGATAACCCTGATGACATAGATACACAGTTAATCAAGGCAAGGCTAGATGATATATCATATCTAAAACATTCTATACAAAAACTACAAACACACTTGGATGTCAAGCGTATACTTGTGATATCAGCGTGTATACCGGGTCGTGGTTTATATTTCGGTAGATTGCCACAACATGTTGATGATCATATCTATCCTGATTTTTGTTTGCAGGCAGATACAGAATTAAAAGTTACACATTGGGCATACGGTAGTTCAGATACTACTAGCACTTCAGTGCAGCACAATGTTACTTATAGCAATAACCCTTATAGCAGAGGGGCGCCTTATTGGCCTAAAAGAATCAGTATAGCGTTCTGATTACTTCTCGGCTTCTACTTTGACTTGTAAAGGAAACCCTTGATTTCTAGCATCAAGTGTTACTTCGATACCTTTCTGTTCTGCAATCTCATAGGGTAATACAGCGACAACTGCGCTGCCATTTTCATGAATATCGTGAGTCAATTGACTAGCAGTATCAGGATTATAATTAAAATATTCCACCAATGAATGGACTACGAATTCCATAGATGTCACATCATCATTGATGTAAATGATGCGGAACAAAGGTGGTTCCTGCAATGAAATATTTGGTTTGATCTTTTGTCGTATTTCTGTCTTATGTTGCGCCATCTTAGTTTCCTTTTATCAAGAGTGTTCGCGGCGAACCGCGAACACATTACTTGCTACTATAATATTATTTATTGAAAGTGATTGCAATCTTCTTGGGTTGCAACTCTTCAGGTACTTTACGCTCTAGCGTAACTCCCATAATACCATTTGTGACTGTAGCGTTAACGACCTCGACATGATCAGCCAATGTAAAAGTACGAACAAAGTTTCGTGCGCTAATGCCACGATGCATGTATTCTACATTGTTATTCAAATCGACTGCCTGTGCGCCCTCAATCGTTAGCAAGTTCTTGTCCACTGTCACAGTGATATCACCGTCCCTAAAACCCGCGACAGCAAGTTCGATAACAAACTTGTTATCGTTGTGCTTTACGATGTTATATGGGGGATAGTTAGTATCCTTTTGCTGATTGGATAATCTGAGGATCTCGTCAAAGACTCCATCGAAACCAACTGCAAATTTGTGAATTGACGGAATGTCAAAGGAACGAAGGGTTAATGTGTTTGTCATTTTATTTTCTCCTTTATAAAGCAAGTTAATGACTATACAGACCCGACCATCGGCATCTGTATCAAGTATTTATTATACAGCATTGTGTAAAAAATAATAGTTTTTCGGTAATTAGAATGTAGTTTTTGGAAGATTCTGTTGGGCTATAAACTTCTTCCAACGTTTTTTGGCAATCGATCTAGCAAGTTTTTTCTTTACGCTTGGTTTTATATATCTTTCTCTTTCTTGAAGTTCTTGCAGCAGGCCGCTCTCAGAAATCTTTTTCTTGAATTTTCTGATTGCTTTTTCGACATTGCCATCTTTTACAAAAACTTTCCTACCGTTATAATTAGTCATGCTAGTTCTTTTGGATTACTTACTTGATCCAGACTAATATTTATCTCCGTAATATTGGTTTTTTTATACTTTTTGACATTGAACATATGGGGTAGCAATACACGCTCAATCTCGCTTTGTATTCCTCTAGCACCGGTCTTGAGTTTGATGCAGTTGCTGGCTAATTCTTCTATAGCACCTTTAGTGAATTTAAGTTTG